>JAABUZ0100001128.1_pt1 | contig 53870 bp, 59 predicted proteins | sample 5562091 | NCBI WGS metagenome assembly JAABUZ01 (sample SAMN12813069, study PRJNA571459) | rock metagenome | isolation source: Antarctica rocks | place: Antarctica: Victoria Land, Linnaeus Terrace sud | collected 2015-12-21 | reverse complement strand
TATGCTTGGTTGCCAACCAACAACATGCGATGATCTCATTATCGGTCTGAGTACACCTGTCGAGCAGGCAGTGATACCTGGAGTTGAACGTCTGGTAGGCGAGCTTCTTCGGCTCACCAATGTATCCTATAAAAGTTGAAAGATAGATAGTGTTGGAGAATGACGTTGGTTTTGTAAGCACATAGGATGACCTATGCTTACTCTGCTGAAAGCAGACAAATGGAGGGTACGATGGAGTTCTTTGACAATGTGGCTCAAGTCCAATGTGGCGTTGGAGCACCAGCAGAGGCACGCCTGATGCCCCTGGCACCGCTGATTGAGTACTATGAACGAGAGATGGGCGAACTACCAGGACGTTTGATGATCGCTACATCGTTTCTTGCTGATGTACAGCTCATGCCCGGCTGGTCGTTCCAGACACCTGAGCTTCGTGAGGCTATCGAGCAAGCGCAGGCACTGGTCGTCTCAGTGATGATGCGCATACGGAATATGCAGGAGAAAGACGGCTGCAACGGTGACAAAGATGGCAATTTGGTTACAGAACTACAACATTTCCTTGATCAACTGAGTACTAGAGAGCCTGAGTGATATATTGTCAGTAATGACACGCAACAAACATCAAATTTATCAGCAACTGTTAACAGAGCAACGACTGAGAAGCATGCCTGGTGGTTGCTTGGCTGATCCCAGCGACTGCGATGTCTACGCTATCACAGCTATGGTTGAAGCGGCCAAAATCGAACAATGGGCACGCTATCATCTTGATGTCGTGAATGTGACGTTGTGAAGTATATAGTTGCGATCATCGTGGTCGCCTGGAAAGAAGCGTACCTATGGCTTCCGTAACCGGCTCAGCAATTCAGCGACAGCGAATTGTCGTTCAGGGAATAGTACAAGGTGTGGGTTTCCGACCTTTCGTCTATGCTCAGGCACTACGACACGGTCTCAGTGGTTTCGTACTCAACGATAGTCTTGGAGTCACCATCGAGGTAGAAGGTTCGCCCACAGCACTTGCTCACTTTCAACGTGCCTTGCACGAAGAAGCTCCCCCCCTTTCTCGCATCGATTCTGTGGTCATTGAGCAGGTACAACTCCGCCATGAAAGCACCTTCATCATTGCCCATAGTCAGGCGGGCAATGAACGTCAAGCACTGATCTCACCTGATACTGCCACCTGTAACGATTGCCTTCAGGAACTTTTTGATCCTATAGATCGCCGTTATCAGTATCCTTTCATCAATTGCACGAACTGTGGACCACGCTTTACGATTGTGCAAGATGTTCCCTATGATCGTGCAAAGACAACCATGCGTCCTTTCCCCATGTGTCCAACCTGTCAGGCCGAGTATGAAAATCCTCTCAACCGACGTTTCCATGCTCAGCCTAATGCCTGTCCGGTCTGTGGACCTCACGTGCGTCTCCTTCACTGGAAACAGGGCGACTTACTCGAAGCTGCATCCGACCCTATTCCTCTTGCCGTACAACAACTTACAGAGGGAAGCATTCTTGCCATGAAGGGATTAGGCGGCTATCACTTAGCATGTGATGCACTCAACGTTGAGGCGGTGCAACGGCTACGACAGCGTAAACACCGCGAAGCAAAGCCCTTCGCACTCATGGTCCCTAACCTGGAAACAGCTAGAAAATTATGTACGGTGAGTGATGCCGAGGCAGAACTTCTGCTATCTCATCGGCGTCCCATCGTGTTGCTGAAACAGCGTTCGGATAGAAAGAGTCCTCTTGCGCCCTGTGTTGCGCCTGCCTACGACACACTTGGCATCATGTTGCCCTACACGCCGCTGCACCACATCTTGCTACGTGCCTTCGCGGAAGCACTTCCACAAGATCGCTTACCAGTGCTCGTCATGACCAGCGGCAATCTGAGTGACGAACCTATCGCGTATCGAGATGATGACGCTCAAGAGCGCCTCGCGACCATCGCGAATGGAATGCTGACATCCAATCGTGACATTCATATGCGGTGCGATGACTCGGTGATGCGTGTCAGTGCTGGCGGTCCACAATTTCTGCGTCGTTCGCGTGGCTACGCACCTGAACCAATTGCGCTTGCCTTCGATTTGCCACTGCCTCTTCTGGCCTGCGGAGGCCATCTGAAAAACACCTTTTGCCTGGGCAAGGGACAGCAAGCCTTCGTGAGCCATCACATCGGCGACTTAGAAAAGCTTGAGACGCTGACCTCGTTTAAAGAGGGAATAACACACTTCCAGAACCTTTTCGATATTTACCCACAGGCAATCATCTATGACCTGCATCCTGAATACCTGGCAACAAAATATGCGCTGGATACAGATATTCCACAAAAAATCGGCGTGCAACATCATCACGCTCATATTGCCAGCGTGTTAGCCGAACATAAGCTCATAGGCCCAGTAATTGGAGTAGCTGCCGATGGGACAGGTTATGGAACGGATGGTGCAGTATGGGGTTGCGAGATTATGGTCGCCGATCTGCTAGACTTCGAGCGAACGGCACATCTACGCTATGTGCCCTTGCCCGGTGGTGAGCAGGCGGTACGCCAGCCCTGGCGTATGGCTGCCGCATACCTTGCTCAAGCCTATGGCGATGCTTTCCTGGAGTTGGATATTCCTTTTGTGAAACGATTAGATCGCTCGAAGTGGCACGTACTGTCTCAAATGATGACACGTAGCCTCAATAGTCCGCCTACATCAAGCATGGGGCGGTTGTTCGACGCGGTCGCCGCGCTACTCGGCTTGCCCGAAGGCGTAGCACAGACCGCACTGCTCTATGAAGGGCAAGCAGCTATTGAGCTAGAGGTTCATGCTACCAGGGCTGCGTCAACAGAAACTCTTGCTTATCCTTTCAGTATTGTGGGCCAATCACCAGCGATCCTGGATGTATCACCGCTCATCCGTGCCGTCGTACATGATATTCAGCAGGACAGAGCGGTTCCACTCATAGCCGCTCGTTTTCATCGTTCAATTGCCGAGTTGCTCGCAGTCGCTTGTGATGCAACAAGGAAGCAAATGGGGCTAAATGTTGTCGCGCTCAGTGGAGGTGTTTTTCAGAATCAACTGTTACTCGAACACTTGAAGGCTCGCCTGGAAACTATGGCCTTCCAGGTCTATGTCAATCGACGTGTGCCACCCAATGATGGCGGTCTCAGCCTTGGTCAGATAGCGGTCGGCGCAGCACGACTGCGAACCATCGTCTCGTAGGATCGAGTTTGGGAATGATGAGGACGCTTGTGGTTGCCCATGTTGCTGTGTGTTGACTATATCTTACATAAAGGAGAAACATATGTGTTTAGGTATTCCCGGTCAGGTCTTAGAGATTGTAGATGACGCAAATTCTATTGCGAAAGTTGTCGTTTCCGGTGTGAAACGCAACGTAAGTGTCGCGCTGGTTCGTCCCGAAGGCATCGGCCCGGGCGACTGGGTCTTGATCCATGTAGGTTTTGCCATGAGCAAGATCGATGAGAACGAGGCACAAGAGACGATGAACTTATTGCATACGATGGGCAATATCTTTAGCGATGAACTTCAGATGCTGCACGGCAGCCAGATTGAGTGATAACTTCTCTTGCGTTTGAGAAGTGGCTGTCAGGTGCAACGAGAATAGCGAGGAAATTCCATGACGCCTGAGATGGAGAAGGCCGACTTGATGGCAGTGGTGACAGCACGTTTCGCACTGAGTATGTCCGTACCGGAGGTGTTTTTCGCGGCAGAGGCTGGATGTATCGCCGAGGCGTGCTGGGCCATGGCGCGTCGTTTTCATCAAGGTGGACGCCTGCTCGCCTTTGGTAACGGCGCCTGGGCAACTGATGCTCAACATGTTGCAGTCGAGTTCGTGCATCCGGTGATTGTCGGCAAACGAGCATTGCCAGCACTGGCGCTGACGAACGATAGTGCAACGATCAGTGGGCTGATGTCTAGAGACGATGCCGTGCATTCCTTCGCGCGCCAACTGCACGTGCTGGCCCGTCCACAGGATATAGCGATGGGCTTCTCACCTGATGGTAAGGATACCAATGTCGTAGCAGCATTGACGACGGCGCGGCAAATGGGTTTGCTCACGCTAGGACTGGTTGGCGGAGACGGGGGACTCATGCAACAGTCACAACTCGATTCCTGTTTCGTTGTGCCGTCACGCGACCCCTTGGTGATACAGGAGACGCACGAAACGCTCTATCACGTCTTATGGGAACTGGTCCACGTGTACTTTGAGCATGAAGGGTTACTCTCATGAACGAAACGAACTCTGCGAATCTCATTCATTCCACTCCAACTCACTCCATTCCAATGTATTGCACTCCTGATACGGAGGGACATTGCATCACATGTTCCGACGAGGCGTTGCCATACACGGTAGTGCACGTGGATGCAGAACGTGGGCTAGCCGAGGTGTCAGTCGGGAAGACTGGGGAGACGATGGAAGAGATTGATATTACACTTGTAGACACTGTTGTTCCTGGCACTGTCGTGTTCGTGCATGGCGGCGTAGCAATTGCCCTTTTGAACGAGGCAGACGATGAATGACGAGCAAGGATCAGAGTACGATAGGCTCTTTTACCCCTTTCTTTTTGAAGGGGGCAAAGCCAGCATAGAGGACGTACTCACACAGGTGCGGCACTCGACCATCGAGAAGTGCAACGAGGTGATAGCTCTGCGCCGTATGACACTTGAACACACCGGTCCACAGATCGTTGCGGCTGGTCAAGCAATGGCACACGCTTTTGCCAGTGGCGCTACCTTGTTTGCCTTCGGCAATGGCGGGAGCACCACTGACGCGCAGGACATGGTGACTGAACTGCTCAACCCACCCTTCGCTCACTGGTCACCGCTCCCAGCAATTGCCCTGACCAACGATATGGCGGTCGTGACAGCAGTCGGCAACGATGTTGGTTTCGACAACATCTTCTTGCGTCAGATCATCGCCTTTGGGCGCAAAGGTGATATCGCCCTGGGCATCTCGACAAGCGGCAATTCGACGAATGTGCTGACCGCGCTGCAACAAGCGCGGAAACAGGGCCTGTTGACATTCGGGCTTACTGGGTACGATGGCGGAAAGATGTTGAAATCACAAGTGATAGATATGTGCATCAACGTATCAAGCGATCATATTCCTCGCATACAAGAAGCACAGGCAACAGTGTATCACGCACTTTTAGAAGTTATCCATGCTATCTTAGGTACCCAGCCAATGTAGGGGCCTGATGTATTACGCCGCCCCGTAAGCAAAGGAGAAGGCACATGAGTATGAAATTTGTTGACGAATACCGCGACCCCGAATTGGCGAAGCGCATCTCAGGCGAAATTGCCAAATTGAGTGGAGATCAACCGCTCAAATTTATGGAGGTCTGCGGAGGACATACACATACCATCTACAAGCACGGCATTGAGGATGTGCTTCCTCATAACATCGATCTGATTCATGGGCCAGGCTGTCCCGTCTGTGTACTTCCTATGGGGCGCATTGATGATGCAATTGCCATTGCGCGAACCGAGGACGTGATCTTCACCACCTTTGGTGATATGATGCGCGTGCCAGGCTCAAAGGGGAGTCTCCTTGATGCCAAGGCTGACGGTGCTGATGTGCGTTTCGTCTACTCGCCGCTTGATGCCTATAAGCTGGCTCGCCAACATCCAGACAAACAGGTCGTCTTCTTCGCTATCGGCTTCGAGACCACCGCGCCTTCGACCGCCGTGACGCTACTGCGAGCAAAGGCTGAAGGTATGAAGAACTTCTCCGTTTTCTGCAATCATGTCACCATTATTCCTGCGATGAAGGCTATTCTCGACTCCCCGGACCTGCGACTGGATGGCTTCATCGGAGCAGGTCATGTGAGCATGGTAATCGGGATGCGCCCGTACAATTTCGTAGCACGCGACCATCACAAACCCGTCGTCATAGCAGGCTTCGAGCCGCTGGATATCATCCAATCCGTCTATATGCTGGTGAAACAACTCAGTGAGGGACGAGCAGAGGTCGAGAATCAATATGCGCGCGTGGTGCGGCCAGAGGGCAACGTAAAGGCACTCCAGGCAATGGCTCAGACGATGGAGCTCCGCCCCTTCTTCGAGTGGCGCGGCCTCGGTTTCATCACGCATAGCGCGTTGAAATTGCGCCCGGAGTTTGCCGACTGGGACGCCGAACTGCGCTACGAAGTGCCTGGATTGCGAGTAGCCGACCCGAAGGCGTGTCAGTGTGGTGAGGTCCTCAAGGGGGTCATCAAGCCCTGGGAGTGTAAGGTCTTTGGCACCGCCTGCACGCCTGAGACGCCTATTGGAACCTGTATGGTTTCACCTGAAGGAGCCTGTGCTGCCTACTTTAGCTATGGCCGCTTCTCCATGGCTTCGGAGCGTTCTCGCTTGAATGTCCTGCCAATGAGCAGCGAATCGGGGAGATAGTCATGGATCCGAAAAAAAATGACGCAGGACGAGTGGATGAGGTTTTGAACAAGATCGAGCGCACAAGGCAGGCGCGCCGCCATAAGTTCTACTTGCGCGATGAGAAGATCACACTCAGTCATGGCAGCGGTGGTAAATCCACGCATAACTTGATCGAAGGCGTCTTCGCCCCTGCCTTCTCTAATCCGCTACTCGACGCAATGGGTGATTCTGCCATCTTCAGCGTCAATGGCACGGGTCAACGCCTGGCATTCACCACGGATACCTATGTCGTCAACCCCCTCTTCTTCCCAGGTGGAGACATTGGGAAACTGGCCGTGCATGGCACCATCAATGATCTCTCCATGGTGGGGGCGGAGCCGCTCTACCTCTCAGTGGGCTTTATTCTGGAGGAAGGATTTCCCATCGCTGACCTGCGCCGTATTGTTGCGTCGATGGCGGCTGCGGCAAATGAGGCGGGGGTAGCTATCGTCACAGGTGATACGAAAGTGGTGCAACATGGCAAGGGTGATGGCGTCTTCATCAACACGGCAGGTATCGGTCTCGTGCGTGCCACCTGGTTGCTTGGACAGACACAATTACAACCGGGAGACAAGGTGTTGCTGAGTGGTCCCGTTGGGGATCACGGTATTGCCATCATGATGGCGCGTGAAGCACTCGAAATCGAAACCGATGTGCAGAGTGATACCGCTCCACTGCACTCGCTCGTCGCTGCACTGCTCGTGGCAGCGGGCGAGGGGGTTCACTGTTTGAAAGACCCGACACGCGGTGGCGTTGCGACAGCGTTGAACGAGATGGCATTAGGGTCAGAGGTGTCAATCGGCCTGGAAGAGCGTGCCATCCCTGTGCATCCCGAAGTGCGCGGAGCCTGCGAAATACTCGGCCTCGATCCTCTCACGATTGCGAACGAGGGCAAATTACTGGCAATCATCGCGCCAGATGTGGCAGATGCCGCGCTGGCAGCTCTGCGTTCACACCCCTTGGGACGTGATGCCGCCATTATTGGCACGGTCCAGGCTGATCCGCCAGGAATGGTCTTCTTGCGGACTGATATTGGCGGTTTGCGCGTATTGGATATGCTGGTTGGGGACCCCCTGCCACGCATTTGCTGACAGAGTATGCGGAGCCTAAGTACGGATGTACGTAGGATAGGCCAGTAGTGCGATCGTAATCAACACACTGACTGGCTGTTTTTGTCAATGACATTGGAGGTTCATCCTCAGATTTAGACAACACAGTTCGCTTGCTGCCAAAAAACAGAGGGTTGGATGAAGGCTGAGTACAGGAGGGGAAGAAGTACCGGGTGTCCAAAGGATATGAAGAAGGCCGCACGAATTGCGCCATAATCTCGACAAATGCTGTTGACGCAGGTGAGCATTATGTTGCAAAAATGATCTCGCCTTCGAAGTGACGCCATTTGGAGACCATTCCAGAACGGGGGCAAACTGCTGTGCTTCTCCTACGAGCCTTATTCACGAAGCTTTCGCTTGTTGATGTAGGTGTTGAGGGCGAGGTGGTTCTTGTATCCAAGGAGCAAGGTTATTTTGCGTACTGAGAGCCCCAGTTTGAGAAGGTCCTTGATGCGCTCTTGATCGGCATCAAACTTGCTTTTCTGAAGAGTGCCCTTTGGTTTGCCCAGCGTGACACCCTGTTGTTTTTTCGCAGCGAGGGCTTCTTTGGTTCGCAGGCTGATCAAGTCGCGCTCCAGCTCAGCGAAGAGCGAAAAGAGGGTAATAATGATTTTCGAGTGCATATCGTGCTGGGAAATATCCAGGTTCTGTTTCAGGATGATGATACGGATGTTGCGAGCAATCAGTTCATTGACAAGGGCAATGACTTCCGCAGTACTGCGCCCTAGTCGTGAAAGCTCCGTGACAATGAGTGTATCGGAGTCGATCAGCATCTGAAGGACCTCTTCGATACGCCGTTGCTTGCTCGTTTTGCGTGATGAGATAGTGATCTCTACAAACTCATCTACTCTCAAATCTTTTTTCTGGGCCCACTCCAGAATTTCCAATTTCTGATTCTTTAAATCCTGTTTGTCTGTCGAGGTTCTCAGATAGGCAATAATCTGGCTCATGGTAGCGTGTTTCCTCTTAACCTATTTTCTGTCACAAGACACATACAGCTTGTGATAGTGATACAGAGTATAATACAACCCATTTTGTATGTGTGAAAACGTCCCTTTTCACATTTCATCCTGCCTCAGAAAACGGCCAGTTTGGCAACATCTACCATCGACGTAATAAATTCTTGTTCAAGCAGGACTGCTCTCTCAGCATCGGTATTTCTCCTATGAAGTACTACTGGCAGTAACCCATTCCCTTTGTATCCTCGTATATCATATCGCTTAATCTCTCTACACACCGTTGTAGATAAACGCTGTAACTGATCGTTCTACATAAGGCTCCCAACATTTTCTCCTTTCAAAATCCCTTCTAAGCAATAGAAGAAATTGGTGAATTAAGGAGCATCTGAGGAGAAAAGATGCTCTACGAAAACTGAAGGACGTAGGTGAGCTTCTCGACGTTTTTTTCAACCAATGCCCCTTTGAAATCCTTCATACTCCTCTCTTGCATGAATTGTTGCTAGCTTAGAGGGGAAATCGGGGCTCTCCCTCACATTTCGTGATCAACGGAACAGGCGGACACAGGCAGAAGAGCATTCGCTAATGGTGTCTGAGAGGTCGGTCTTTTGGCTGGCATCTCTCAGCCATTTGAGTCGGATCAAGCGAAATGGAGAGCTGAGATGGTGATTTGGCGGGTAGATCAAGAATGCGGTAGCACAGTCAGCCCCAACGTCAACGCCTGGCAAACCAGTTGTGTTGTTGCTGAGAGCCATCAAGCGGCATGAAGCACTCGTTGGCGCAGCAGATCAAATTTGGCCCTGCCATATCCTTGTCTCTTGATCAGCTTGAGGCGAGTGATCTGGCCTTCGGTTTGCCCTTGTAAACAAACCGTCAACTACACCTGATAACTCAGATGGTGAACAATTCTTTACCATCACCCATCCTTTTCATCCTCTCAGCGGTCACATCTTTCCCTTGTTGGCGCAACGCTTTGCCTGGGGAGAAGAGCGTGTGTTCTTTGTCGATCCGCAGATGCAGCAGATCCGCTCACTGCCTCTGGCCTGGACGAGCCTTGCCCTGCCTGATCCTTTTTTGGTCGTTGCTGCTGGAAAAACTGTGCTACGGTTGAAAGATGCGCAGCAGCTCGCGCAGCTCCTTCGACAGAAGCAGACACCCCATCAGGAGGATCGCTCATATGACTCAACAGGTGGCCGCTCATCATCTCAGCCGTCTAGCGTGTTTGTACGTGCGTCAAAGTACCCTGCAACAAGTCTTTAAACATACAGAAAGTACTGCTCGCCAATACGCCTTGCGCGAGCGAGCCCTCGCTCTGGGATGGGTAGAGGAGCGCATTGTGGTGATTGATCAGGACCTGGGCCACTCAGCAGCGTCGATGGCCGACCGGCTGGGATTCCAGTGGCTCGTTGCCGAAGTAGGCTTAGGGCGTGTCGGCTTGGTTTTGGGATTGGAAGTCTCTCGGCTGGCACGCAACTCCAGCGATTGGCATCAGCTCCTGGAAATCTGTGCGCTCACCCACACCTTGATGCTGGACGAAGAAGGACTCTATGACCCGGCCACCTTTAACGACAGGCTTTTGCTCGGCTTGAAAGGAGCAATGAGTGAAGCGGAGCTTTTCGTGATGCGGGCGCGTCTGCAAGGAGGGATTCTCAACAAAGCGCGGCGTGGTGCGCTCAAACTCACCTTACCGATTGGATTGTGTTACACTGAGAAAGATATGATTGTCCTTGATCCCGATCTGCAGGTGCAGGCCAGCATCCGCGAGGTGTTTCGCAGCTTCGAGCACACGGGCTCAGCGTGCGCGACCGTGCGCCACTTTCGCCAGCACCATCTGCTCTTTCGGCGGCGAGTGCGGTGCGGACCGCATCAAGGCGAGATCGCTTGGGGAGACATGCAGCATCATGATGTCTTACGGGTGCTGCACCACCCAGCCTATGCGGGAGCCTACGCTTTTGGGCGGACTCGTAGCACCAAGACTGCCGATGGGAAAGTCCACATTCAGGATATCCCTCGCGCAGAATGGATGGTGTTGGTGAAGGATGCCCACATTGGCTATATTCGTTGGGAGGATTACGAGAGAAATGAGGCGCAACTTGCGATGAACAGTCAAGCCTATGCTCCTGAGCGTTTCTCCCCCCCACGTGAGGGACCGGCACTCTTGCAAGGGCTTATCATCTGTGGCAAATGCGGAGAGCGAATGACGGTGCGCTATCACCAGCGGGCAGGAAGCCGCATCGTTCCCGATTACCTCTGTACGCACAAGAGCATTGAGCAGGGAGATGCCCCGTGTCAACGGATTCCTGGTGCCCAACTGGATCAGGCAATTGGAGAGGCCCTCATCCAGCGTGTAACGCCAGAAGCTCTGACATTAACCTTGGCTGTGCAAGAGGAAGTGATCCAGCGTGCGGACCAAGCGCGTCGGCTCCGTCATCTGCAGGTCGAACGAGCCCAATATGAAGCGGAACTGGCCCAACGGCGCTATCTCAAAGTCGATCCTGACAACCGCCTCGTCGCGACCGTGCTCGAAGCGGAATGGAACACCAAGCTACGTGAGCGAGAAGAAGCCCAGGCCATCGAAGAGCAGCACAATCAGAGCGACCAACATCGGGTAAGTGCAGAAGAACGTGCGGAAATTGAGGAGATCCCCGAACGATTTCGCCGCTTCTGGCAGGACCTAAAGACGACCACGAGAGAGCGTAAACGTGCAGCCCGCTGCTGATTGAAGATGTGACCGTCCACAAAGCCGACCAGATTGTCGCACCCATTCGCTTCAAGGGAGGGCCACCCAAACGCTTACGGTCCCACTCCCTCCCCCATTTGCCCAATCTCGCTTGACTGCGCCCGAAACTCTGGCCGAGATGGACTGCCTGCTTGAGACCTATACGGATGCTGAGGTTGCCGAGCAGTTGAATCAGCGAGGCTATCGAACCTTTGATGGACTCCTCTTTCAGAGCATCCATGTCTATCAACTGCGTCGCCATCATGGCATTCCAGATCGGTATACTCGACTACGAGTACAAGGGATGCTGACTGCAGAAGAACTGGCGAGCCATGATGGCGTCTCCACTCAGATCATTTGGCGAAGATACCATCAGGGACGTATTGTTGGAGTGCGGTACAATGAGCGAGGATCGTGTCTCTTTACTCCGCCGCAGGAGAACCAGCAACCGTCGCTGCCCTTGAATTGATTGTGATTGAAGAGACGAGGTGCATTATGCAACGTAATCGTGACTCCAGTGTAGACTCAGCCCAGCTTTCACAGCGTCATAGTCTCGTTCAATTCCGGCGACAAAGCTTTGCAGTTCTTTGATTCCACTCAACCGTGCTTCTTTCATCCACGCAGGGAGATTCTCAGCCTGCCGTTCACGAATCATCCCAAGAAATGCTTGAAGCAGCTGATAGATGAGGCGTACCTCCTCAGATACTTCCAGTACACGGGACAGTTCTGCTTGCTCTTCTTCGCGTAACTCCTCACGCTTTTTTGCTAGTAACCAACGAATCTGCCGTGGGGAGGATTTCGGTAAGAGCTGTGGAAGTGATGGTGTCGCTTGTGAGGTGGGATGTTTTCGGGGAAGTGCTACGACCTCTGGATAGGTTTTTCTCATAGAGCTAATGGCCCCGCGTGCCAGCGTATCGCAGCCTCGGTAGCCCTGAGATCGAATCTCACGTGTCAGCTGATTGCCATTGTGTTCTCCCTGCATCCAGCGCGTGAGCAAGTAGTCTCGATAGGGATCAAGGAGCGAGCGACGTTTCGGGGTGTAGCGACTTCCCACCCATCTTCCATCTTGAGATAGCGGCGTACGGTGTTGCGAGCAAGGGTAGTGTTGCAAAAACTACGAAGGAACAAATTGAGCGTGCGGTTCTCTCTCACTCATTCTTAGACTGCCACTCCAAACAGTTTGTCGACCCATGCCACCTGGCTTCTCACATCTCCTTTGTCCACGCCTTGCAGTTGTCCCTTCCTCATCATATTCATTACCTCATATCCTTGTAATGTTCGCCAGGCCGTCTCCAACGAAAAAAAGCCCATTCCTGGCTTGGTCAAGCGTTTGATGAACCGATGATCTTGTTCAATCAAATTATTGAGGTACTTGACTTGTCGGAGCTCACAGCTTTCGGAAATCTTTCCAGCCGCTTTGAGTTCGTTAAATGCTTTGGGGTAGGCAGCATTTTTATCTACGTTGATTACCCGTGGTGCGCTGCTATGAGAGGCAGAGAGGGTTTTGAGGAAAAAATGCTTGGCTGCCTCTCCATCTCTCGTCGGGCTCAGCCAAAAATCGAGCGTCTTTCCATCCGAATCGACGGCCCGATAGAGGTAGACCCACTCTTTTTTGACTTTGATGGAGGTTTCATCGACACGCCAAGAGTCATTGGTGACTTTGAGATGAGGTCGACAACATTTCTCGATTTCTGGAGCATACTGCTGAACCCAGCGATAAATCGTGGTGTGATCGACCTGCAGTCCTCGTTCCAGCATCATCTCTTCCATATCCCGATAGCTCAAAGCGTAGCGGAGATACCATCGAACGCACAGGAGAATGATATCAGACTGGAAGTGACGCCATTTGAACGGATTTTGACTCTGCTCACTCATAAGGGACCTCTTTTTCCCTCACTTTACCAGATCAGCTTTTTATTTGCAACACTGCCAGTATTTCACCATCGAGGGTAATTAGCTCTTGGCTTGTCACAGTGTTGTGATAGAGGCCAAAAAGAACCAGCCTTTAGCTTAGTAGCGATAAGACAGTGTTATGATACAGCGCACTGGCTCACTCAATTCAGCCTTTGCTACATACTTGTATACCATAGTTATTACAATAAGTCAATGTTTAACTTGACTTTATTGACACATCGAGTGTTCATGAAGTAAACTGGGAACAGTAGGGAGGAGATACATGCCACTATTGCATAGAAACCAAAGATTTTTTGCAAGCACAAGTGGACAAATTGTGCGACTGCTGCGTCGTACTAGCCGCACCGTGGATGAGTTGGCTCAGGCACTCGGTCTCACTGACAACGCTGTCCGCGCACATCTAGCGACCCTTGAGCGTGATGGGGTAGTTCAACAGCGAGGTGCGCGTCGTGGCAGTGGCAAACCCGCCTACGTCTACGACCTGACGCCTGAAGCCGAGCAACTGTTCCCGAAAGCATATGGACCGGTCCTTCATCAGCTTTTAGATGTTCTCAGCGAACACATGACATCAGAGGAGGTAGAAGTGCTGATGCGAGCAGTAGGGTATCGCATCGCGGCGAAGTGGAGTACTCCATCAAGTGAGCTGCGTGAGCGGCTTGAAGTGGCTGTTGAGGTACTCAATGAACTCGGTGGTTTGGCGGAACTTGAACACACTGAGGGCATCTATTCGGTCCGTGGATATAGCTGTCCATTTGCAGCTGCAGTGCCAGGCCATCCAGAGGTCTGCCACCTTGCTGAAGCACTACTGACTGAGTTGGTTGGTGTGCCAATGCAGGAACATTGTGACCGAGGTGAGACATTACGATGTTGCTTCGTCGCGCCAAATAGCTGATTGCTCCTCACAGATGAAGCTCTGTGAAAAGGAACACATCATTTTGCCACTTTTGGCTTGTACGTCCACTGCAAATCGACAGTAAGCACATGGCAGGTGACAGTGCAGCACCGTGGAGGACACTTCTCGGGGTCGTTATCTCCCTGCTACGCCTAGCCACGGTAGCCTCAGTGAATTTGATGTGTTCACGTCCCCCGTGCTCGGAAAGTCCCTCTTCAACCCGCTTCTTCCACATACTTCAAAGCTTCCAGCTCACTAAATACGCTGCTACGTTGCACAAATACTCGTTCAGTTGATCCATCGCTCCGCATTGATATACCTATTTAATCTAGTATATCAAATAAATGATTGATTTATTTGACAAAGAATGATTCGTTGGGTATACTGAAAATGAGGTGGTTAGAAGCGCATATTCTGGCACTCATTAGCAGCTTTTGCAAGTGATCCTCACTCTGCTCCGCAGGTCACTGAGACAAGGGCACCAAATGGTGACCGTGGAAGCGTTCTGCGACCTGAGCAAAGACCTGGATTTCCAAGGAAGGGCATCAACAAGGCGGAGTCCTTGGAATTCTAGAAGGGCTTGACTGCTACCAAAGGCACAGCTTGTCCTAGCAGATAGCGCAAGGGTAGAAATGACGAAAGTCTGAGTATACCCCAATAAAACCTGACTCTTCTTGTATTGACCTGGAGCGAGACGTCGAACAGTGTAATGCCCTCGTTCTGTGTGATGTGAAGAGTAGGGACGGGAAACAAGCACGCCAAAGCGAAGAGAGGATACTGAGAACGATGTCTTTCGATCTAGACGCTGATGATCTAAATATTCCTGCGGAAATGAACCTACACCGCCGCCGCATTTCTGAGGAGCAGATGCAGAGGTTTGAGGGCTACGTGGCCGAAATCTTTGAGGCCTTTGGCCTGGATCTGCATACCCCAGCTACTTACGAAACACCACAACGCTTTCTCCGAGCCTTGTTTGATGCAACCGAAGGCTATGATGGCGATCCCAAATTGCTGACCGTGTTTGACACGGAATGCCGAGGTGGTCCAGACTGCCGTCTGAGCCAGGTGATTGAGGGGCCGATTCCATTTTTTGCACTTTGTGAGCATCACGCGCTGCCTTTTTACGGGCGTGCTTATGTGGGATATATTGCTCATGAACACATTCTTGGCATTTCCAAATTGACCCGTCTTGTACGGCTGTTTGCCAAGCGCTTTTCCGTGCAAGAACGGCTTGGGCAGCAGATCGCTGATACCCTGGATGCGATGCTTGAGCCACATGGTGTCGCAGTGTATCTCGAGGCTCACCACCTCTGTGTCGGGATGCGGGGAGTCCGAGAAAGTGCAGCAGTGACTCACACAACCTTCTGGCGAGGTGAGTACGAGAGCAATCCAGCACTTCGAGCGGAGTTCTTCGCAATGTGTGGAGTGCATTCATGAATGAACTGACACCGCTGGAATCACTTTTTGAGGTGGAGCGCGGAAGTGACCTGCTGCTCCCGCCCGAACTGGCAATGCTTTTTGGTCGTCTCACCTTCCCGCTGCATTCTCGTCGGCCCTATGTCATTGGCAACTTTGTCACCACGCTCGACGGGGTTGTGACGTTGAATGAACCTGGCCATGCGAGTGGTGGAGACATTAGTGGGTTCAATCGGCACGATCGGATGGTGATGGGACTGTTGCGAGCAATTGCCGACGCCGTGATTGTTGGTGCTGGAACACTGCGGGTAGAACCTGAGCACCACTGGACTGCCGAATACATCTTTCCATCGCTCACTGAGACGTACCAGCAGTTTCGAACCAATCTGAGAAAGCCAAAACCACCATTGAATGTCATCGTCACCGCACACGGTGAAGTCAACCTTGACCTGCCGGTGTTCCAGTCCGGTGAGGTTTCCGTCTTGATCATCACGACCACATATGGCGAAGAGCGAATCCGTAAGCAACATCTTCCACCGTCCGTTCAACTCTCAGCAGTCCAAAGCGCTGGTCCAATCAGTGCCTGGGCCATCCTGGAGGCGGTGAGTCGCGTCCGACAGAGTGACCTGATCTTGGTCGAAGGTGGGCCACAGCTGATGGGCGATTTCTTTGCAGAACACTGCCTGAATGAACTCTTCTTCACGCTCGCTCCTCAGATTGCTGGGCGAGACGGGGAAGTCGAACGACCCGGACTCGTGACTGGAAAGCGTTTTGCGCCAGAGCACCCGCTTTGGGGAACACTCATCGGCGTCAAACGTGGAGGGAACCATCTGTTTCTGCGCTATGCATTCGAAGTATTGAAAGACGCGTAAGTTCGTTCGAGTGAGTGTCGTCGAGGAAAGCTTCTTCCACGTTCGGGAACGATGCTACTAGAGTGATGCATGGGCATCTAGCCCATGGTCGGCCAAGTCACTGGGTTCATCCGAACAAAAGGAGTGAAGCAAGAGGGCGATTCTATATTCAAAGGAGATAGCAACATGACCAATCCATTACTTCAATTGAAGGCAGAAGGACAAAGTGTCTGGTACGATAACGTTGACCGAGCACAACTTCTTTCAGGTCAGCTTCAGCGTCTGATCGACGCAGATGGTATCACAGGCACCACCGCCAATCCCACCATCTTTGAGAAATCGGTTAGTAGTGGTCATGCCTACGATGAGCAGATGCAACAGCTCATCAATGAGGGCAAGAGCAGCAGTGAGATCTACGACGCACTCATCACGACCGATATTCGCACGGTGGCCGATCTGCTCCGCCCGATCTATGACACAACGAGCGGCCAGGACGGGTTCGTAAGCCTGGAAGTCTCACCCGATCTGGCACACGATACTGAAGCCACCCTCTCCGAGGTCCGCTGCTTTTGGAAGACGGTAGATCGTCCCAACCTGATGGTGAAGATTCCGGCGACACCTACAGGCATTCCTGCCATTCGTCAAGCACTCAGCGAGGGCATCAACATCAATATCACGCTCATCTTCTCTCTGGAGAATTACCGTCAGGTGGCCGATGCCTATCTGAGTGCCCTGCAAGAGCGCCATGCTGCAGGCAAAAACAATAGTCGCATCGCCTCAGTTGCCAGTTTCTTTGTCAGTCGCGTTGACACGCTCGTAGATAAGCTGCTCGAAGACAAGATCAAGGCCCCGAGTGACAACGCCAGACAACAAAAGCTCAAGGCCCTCGAAGGCAAAGCGGCTATCGCCAATGCACGCCTCGTCTACCAGGAGTTTCAACGCCTGTTCAGTACGCCCCGTTTCGAAGCACTCAAGCGTGGTGGCGCACACGTCCAACGACCACTATGGGCCAGCACCAGCACGAAAAATCCTGCGTATCGTGACGTGCTGTATGCTGAGGAACTGATTGGTCCTGACACGGTGGATACCATGCCACTACAAACTATAGCAAACTTCCGCGATCATGGCAAAGTGCACCGGAGCGTCGAGGACAACATCCCACAGGCGAAAGCTGAACTGGCTGCACTCCAGGACGTTGGTATCTCCTACGACCAGGTTACCCAGCAACTGCAGGATGAAGGCGTACAAACGTTCGCCGACTCCTTCCACAAGCTGTTTCAAGGTATTGAAGACAAGCAGAAGACCTTCCAGGGGAGCAAGGTTTCGGAGGCTGATCAGCAAGACGCCTATCGAAGAGAACGAGGGCGACGAAGAGAGAAGAAAGGGGAATGACATGCGTCTGGAAGGGCAAGTTGCCATTGTGACTGGTGTTAGCCATGCTGGACAGGTTGGGTATGCACTCGCAGCTGCTTTTGCTCGTGAGGGTGCTCTCCTTGCAATCAGCGCTCGCAGCCCTGAACGGGTCAACGCCCGTGCGCAGGAGCTGCATGCTCAAGGTGTGAGCGTCATAGGAATTCCTGCTGATCTGACCACGGAAGATGGCGCACATACGCTCATCCAGGGGACGCTTGCCGCCTATGGGCGTATCAACATCCTCGTCAACCTTGCGGGTGGTCTCACCAAGTACCGTCCCTCCGACGAACTGACCCTGACCGAGTGGGACTTGGAGCTAAACAATAACCTGCGGTCTGCTTTCCTCTGTACCCGTGCCATCTGGCCAATTATGAAGAGCCAGGGTGGTGGAAAGATTCTCAATTTTAGTCGAGCAGGAGGTGCACAAAGCTCCCAGCCGATGATGCTTGCCTATAATTGTGCCAAAGCCGGTATCGATGCATTGACCTCTACTCTCGCCAAGGAAGGCAAGGAGTTGGGGATTTCTGTGAATGCTCTTGGTCCTGGCCTGATCACCACTCAAGCGAATATTGACTCCATGAAGCCCTCGCAGGAGGAGATACGTACGACATGGGTGAGCCTCGAAAACATCATGGAGGCAAGCGATTTTCCTGGTGACACCTGCAGGAGATGGGGTGAATGGTGTTGTTCTCCCTGTCCAGGCAAAAGGAATATGATGAAGGAGAAGAGGTATGTCAACAACTCGTATCGCTGGATTTCGACTTGGCATCTATGTCTTCAAAGATGCCGAAATCATCGATTTTGCCGCCCCATATGGCGTCTTTTCGGTGGCACGTCGTTTCGACCCTGAACTAGACGCCTTCTTGATTGCCGACTCCATGCGACCAGTGCAAACGCAGGCAGGCTTCACAGTCTTGCCCAATTATAGTTTCAACGATCACCCAGCGATGAATGCATTTCTTATTCCCGGAGGTTTGGGCACACGACAGGAGATGCATAATCGGCGTCTCCATGAGTTTATTGGTTCACTCCCTGAGACAACGCTGCTCACAAGCGTCTGTACCGGGTCCTGGATCTATGCTAACATGGGGCTGCTGGATGGCCTTCCCGCGACCAATCGCAAGGAGCCGGACCGCCTGGAAGCTTCGGCTATGGGCAAAGTGCCGATCGATCGGTTGGCAGAGATTGCGCCAACCTGTCGAATTAGCCGGGCGCGTGTGGTTGATGCAGGACGGATCATCACTGCTGGTGGGATTTCTTCTGGGATGGAGATGGGATTCTACCTGTTGCAACGTGCTGGATACGATGAGCACTTTCTCTCTGAAGTTGCACGGACGATGGAGTACAGCAAAGCGTACGCAGTCTACCGTGATGATGTCGAGCGTGCCTAAAAAATTTGGGTGACAATGTGGGTTTTGCCGGGCAAGTTTTGTTACAAGATTGATATCGTTGTGAATTGCTCCTGCCGCCAGTGGCACAAAACGTGACAGAGAAATCTTGACCTGTGATCACGAGGAATTGGGCCAGGCAAGTCCAAGTCGTGCTTGAACTGCCTAGCCAGTAGATACTCTGAGTCGATGCCCTCTGCGTCCATCATATGTTGACGCAGTAACAGTTCTTTGTGCGCCAACATGGTTATGAATAGTCGCGACAGACTCCAGAAGTGAAGCCTGTTATGCGTGATCCAAACGACGCAACTCAATTTTGTCATTGCGCATGCGTACCGCGAACCTGGGTTGCGCATAAACCGCTGGGCTAGTGACCACACTCCCATCGCTCATTTTAAATTGCGAACCATGCCAAGGGCACTGTACGACGGGCCCATCTTCCCCAGCTACTATCGTCCCTTCGTCCAAAGGACCAGCCAGGTGTGTGCAGAGGGCTCCAATGGCGTAAATTTTGTTCTCCTGTTTCAACAGCACAGCCGGGATGCCAGCTGCATCGACTCGCATCAGCTTGTTTTCTGGTACGTCTTGCGCGTTCATGACGGCCACAAAATCATCGGAACCACCTTCCCAGGCATCATGGTTCACGCCAATGCCTTTCGCCAAGGACAGTTCCCCCCCTAGATAGGCCGAGAAGAGGGCCGTTACATAGCCAATCGTCGAGAGTGTTATGCCTGCACGCCGCTTGCAAGTAAAGCGCAATACCGACGAAGCGAGGTACACCGCTGCCATGCTGACGTTAAGCAATCCGTGCATCAAGCCAACACGACGATCTGTCCCGTCCAAATCACTCCAATCAGTCGCACCCGTCACCGCCGCACCCGTCGCACCCAGTAAACCGAGCACTAACGTGAGGTCCGCGCCACGGGCAACACCCTCGTCCTCATTCGCAAGCCAGACAAGGTCAAGGAGCATCGTACCGCTCCAAGAACCAAGCGGCACGTCGGTCAGTGCAGGGTGTAAGGCATGCCCAAACCAAGTTCCATTGAGCATATCCTTCAATTTGCGGTTGGACTCTCCTGGCTGACCAAAGAACTTTAAAAGCCAGCTCTGTATCGGATGAGCCAGCGTATCAAGCCATGTTTGACGCTCAACTACCTGCGCAATGGCACGTCTAAGAGGCGGGCTCACAGGTGGAGTTTCAGTCCAACTTTTCTGTTCTCCTGGCATCGCTTCTGAAGACATAGGTCGTCATCCTTTCTCACAAACAAAATACCGCTGCGCCTCTTACCTTGTGCCAACAATAATCACGCGGCGGGGACAGTTCAGTAGAGCGAACGGAATACTCAGGACCAGCATGAGCTTGTTACGCCTAACCATCGTGGTATCATATGAACTGGAAGTACTGGCATCTTCCATCTGCAAGAATGCTCCACTTTCAACATTGTTTGCCCAGAGTTTTAGAAGTTCCAGCCTACTTAACACTACTCTATTTTGTAGAATGGCACCTTCGGTTGATCCCTCGCTCTATATGTGTATACCATACTTATTCAGTAAAGTCAATGACTTATTGGACAAAAAAACTTATTCTTTGGAGCAGGGAGAGAACAGTCTTATTGATTGTATTGCAAGAAATAAGCTGATCTGCTATAGTGGGTGGAAAAGAGGATTTACGGTAGAGCAACATCCTTTCAAATGGTGCCATTTCGAAGCTGACGTTATTTTACTCTGCATCCGCTGGTACGTACGGAGGCTGTCTCATATCATGCTGGCTGGGGTTTTCCGTAGCATTTGATACCGTTGGCGAATCCCTCACCTCAACAGGCAGGGGCGAAGGCAGAAAAGCGTGAGGTCCGAGTCTTGGCACGAGGAGTCGCTGTGTGCCACCTATCAAAGCGGACCAGATTGATCGCTATGGCCATCAAAAGATGTTGCAAATGCGTTTTGGCCAAGCCGATGTAACGCGTCTGGCGTAACTCAAAGGCTCTGGTAGCTTGTGAGATCGTTGCTTCAATGCCAGCACGCTTGGCATACTCTTCTTTGAAAGCTTCCGTCTTTTGCCACTGGCGAGCCGTTTGCAAAGCGATATGCTCGGCTTGTGGACGCAAGGTCAGTTCACGCGGTTCTTTTTTCGCCTTGGTACAGCAGGCCCTTAAGTGTTTTCTTGACGGTAGAATACAATGTGCGATATAAGTAGACAGCGTGTTGAAAAACCCAAAGCGTGGTGGAACGTAATAGTATCAGAAGAAGAAACCGTTGTAGAGGAAGGGGAACTTCACCATGATGGGAACCAGACAGCGCAACGTTGTCCCGCTGAGTCACATTTCGCTCGAAGATTTAGTACCTCCAGACCATTTTTATCGTCAACTGGATGAGAAGCTAGATCTATCGTTTGTCTATGAGTTTGTCCAGGAGAGGTATGCGAAGGCGGGTCGTCCTTCTATTGATCCCATAGTGTTTTTCAAGCTCCAGCTGGTGATGTTTTTTGAGGGAGGGCACACGCTCCGAACGACAACTGATGGAGCAAGCGGCTGATCGGCTTAGCGTGCGCTGGTATCTTGGCTACAATCTGGATGAGTCCCTTCCCGATCATTCGAGTTTGACGCGCATTCGTACACGCTATGGGGTCGAGGTGTTTCGTCGCTTCTTTGAGACCATTGTCGATCAATGCCAGCAAGCAGGGCTGGTGTGGGGAAAAGAGCTGTATGCAGATGCGACAAAAGTTCAGGCGAATGCAGCTGTCTCATCTCTCAAGCCTCGTTTTGCGGTGGAAGCTCATTTAAACACGCTCTTTTCCGTACCGGAGGGGCAGGAGCAGCAAGCTGATGAGATCCTTCCATACACGGTTCCTGTTGCTTCAACGCTTCCACTCTCTGAAGTAGAGGGATCAGCAGCCAACGATCACCCCTGGCGTGAAGAACAGGAAGCGGCTGCATTGCCCCGTCAACTTCATCCCTCACTTGAGCCAGGAGTGTGTGAAGAATTGACGAAGGTCAATAGTGAGCGTCATGATTGGATCGAGCAAGGAGGAAAGCCAAACCGCGAGGTGATGCGAGGAAACTACCAACGCATGGCTGATTGGCAGATAAGTACCACTGATCCTGATGCGACCTTAATGCAGGTAAAAGGAGGAGCACACCTGGGCTATCACACGCATTATGTGGTTGATGGAGGCAAAGCTCGTATCATCCTACAAGCCCTGGTCACCCCCTCTGAGGTTATGGAAAACCAGCCGGTGCTTGATCTCCTCTGGCGAGCTCGTGCCCGTTGGAAGTTGCACCCACGACAGTTCACCGGGGATACGACCTATGGGACCGCGGAAAATATTGTGGCCTTAGAAGAGCAACAGATTCGAGCCTATGTTCCGCTGCCTGATTTTGATCAGCGCACCCAATTCTTCGGACAACGCGACTTTCGTTATGATGCTGAGCGTGATGTGTATCTGTGTCCGAATCAAGCAGAACTCCACCTCTTACCTTCGGGTTGCACCGATGACTATCTGCAGTATCGAGCAAAGGGGAGTATCTGCAACACCTGTCCTCTCAAAGCGAAGTGTACCACGAGCAAGACTGGACGCAGACTCAGCCGTCATGTAGCCGAAGAGTTTTTGGAAAAAGTCCGAAGCTATCACACGACGGAGCCGTACAAGAAAGCGATGCGCAAGCGAAGTGTCTGGGTCGAACCCCTCTTTGCCGAAGGAAAAGATTGGCCCGGAATGAGACGATACCGTTTGCGTCGTCTGTGGCGGGTCAACTGTGAGGCATTCGTGAGAGCTACTGGTCAAAATCTCAAGCGGCTGCTCAAAAAACGAGGATGGGGACGCCACCCGTGGCCAGAAGGGCAGAAAATACCCTTCTTTTAGGCTTTTTTAGAGATTTCCAAGCTGGTTATTCAAGACAGGAAAGGCTCATGGCCTTTGGTTGAGCCTTTCCTTCCTCAGCAGTTGAGCTTCTCCTTTTATAGAAGGGAAAGCTCAACAGAGAGTTTTTCAACACGCTGTAGAGATATATCGCACCTTCCCTTCTTTTCCCTCATTCTCTGTCCTCGTCATCCCGCTTCTTTCCTAGTATTTCTTCTTTTGCGTTACTCTTCTTCTCATGGAGGAGTTGTAGTACTTATATCGCACACGAGAGGGAAATACTATAACCACGACAGCTGAGGCAATTGATGTGTTCCTGGCAGGCTTGCGTGCTCGTCATGTGCCAGTTAACACAACTAAATCGTATGCCCATGACCTGCACCACTTTGTTGCTGCTGTTCCCATGGATCTCGCCGATGTAACTGCGCCTCTCATTCAAGCCTTTATCGAAGGAGATGGGCATCATAGCCCTGCTACCCGTGGACGGCGTTACTCAACACTCTGTACGTTCTATCACTGGATAGTTCGACAAGAAATGGTCATCACGAACCCAATGGAACGCCTTGATCCCATTACGCAACCCGAACGCGAGCCGCGCCCACTCTCACATGAGAATGTGAAGATCCTCAAGGCAATTCCCACCTCCAATGTACGGGACCGCACCTTATTCACGCTTCTTTACGAGACGGGTATCCGTGTAGGAGAGGCGCTCTCGCTGCAATGCAGTGATATCACACTAATGGCCTATCAGTGCGATTCTGACGGAAAAGTACTACGTACCATATAACTGAGGTTGAGTTTAAGCGTGAAGCGTTCTAGAAGCTCTTGTAGGCGGCTTGAAGACGTTCACCTCGTTACAAGGAACACCGAAACTCGTGGGATGTGAGACATCAAACAAAGCCCTTGAAGCGAAGAGAAAAGCTAGCTTTTAGGCGTAGGAAAGAAGAAAAAGAGCAAAATCAGCCCAGTTCTATGATGCAACGTATCTTTAGATCAGTTTCACACTGATAGGCCCAATGAAGACAATCTCCATATGCTTGCGAGTTTCATTTTTTTAGATGCACAATTCCTTCGCTGGAGCAGAAATCTGACAGGATAGCCGAGAAGAAACCTCAGCCGAGTGTCTCGAATTCTGCACCGGTTACTCCTTCAGCATGGTCGATGTCCTGAGAGATTCTCGCGCTCCCACTCCTCATCTCTCTGGCTTTGAGACCTATGATATCCTTTCCCTCCCCCATCTGCTGTACAATGTCAAGGGCAGGTCCCATTTCCCCAAGCATTCCCGTCAGCTGATGTGCCAAATCGTGATCTTGTACCAACTTCTCTTGTAATATATCTTCAAGCACCGTTTGGTAGCGGTCTGGCTTCTCTTCAAAACGAACCAGACTGTCGGTGGCTTCTTTGTCTGCTGACCATTTCTGCTTCAAGGTTGCTAGCAACGCCTTCATCTTTTCGAAGACTGCATCACCAACTTTGCTCGCAAGCTCCTCTGCACTCTTGGAAACGAGCGGGAGTAAGACCCCCATGACTTTTGCCGTCAGATCGACGATTGCAGGATCCATCTTTGCTTCTCCTCTATTTTCTATCCTTACAGAATACTCTTCATCAACGAAGAAATTTCTTTCGTATGTCAAAGCCTGCCACAGCATGCAGGATTGTGTATACTTCTATCATGACCGTTCGCTTTTTGCTCATTGCTCCCCTCTTTGGAGAGTGCTTGGTCGCTCGAGAAGCGTGAAATTTCTTCTACAACTCTCTTCAGTGCCACGTGCCCCAAACTTACTATAAGAGCGCATGACTCTTTGCTAGCTTTGAGCTAAGTCGCTACATACCTGTATGTCAACTTCGTCTGTCAGTACTAACGCCATCAACCATTACGTCTCGAATCGCAGGTGTGAGTGGATCTGAAAGACAGGTGAAGGCATCGACCAAAGCCCGATGCAGAGCAGACGCGATTCCGACACCGTAACGCTTGACCAGGAATGGTGCCGCATGTTCAAGCAGAACCATAGTGTACGGCCAACCCCGGGTCTGTATCCTTGTTATAGCCACTAGTACTCGCTCAGGAAACAGATCAACTAGTGCAGGAAAGAGGCGACACAGCAACTCGGCCGCGTGATAGTGGTTGCCGAGTCGCTCGATGAGTCCCTCGACTTCGACCACGAGGGTTGCCGTCTCAACTCCTTTCACCTTGAGGCCCATATACTCGAGAATGGCTAGTCCTCGGTAGAAAAGATACCCACACTGTCTTGCAGCATCGAGCCCTTCTCGAATCAGTCCCTCAGAGGCTTCAGGATCGATCTCCGCTAGAGATGCAGCCGCTTTCGCCATGACCGTGGCTACTTGATGAGGAGGGATGTTCACAGGGAGGCGTCTAACAGCCTGTTGGCAGCGCACGGCAATCTCATGATTGTCGTTGGGTTTCAGCAGAGGGGCAAGGACGATCTCAGCGAGGGCCCGATAGACCGGGATGCTGATTTGGCTCACAATTCCCTCCACAGCCTCAGGATAGTAGCTGACAACGGCGTAGGCAAGCGCACTTAGCAGGAGAGCGGTATGAATTGGATCACCCCATCGACTAGCCTGGTTCAGGAGTTTCGTGTGTAACTCGCTCAGCCCATCAGTCGGTGCTTGTCCCCGGGCCGCGTCCGTCTTTGCCGTCGTCAAAATAACCCTGAAGAGGGCATCGGCCCTGACTGAGGCGACGAGGGAAGCAGAGTTGAGTTGATCAAGCAGAGCGAATGTGCTGTTGGGGTCGGCGAGTGCGAGGCGTAGGGCGACCTCGAAGCGAGCTCGCTCGTGCGGGTTCAGGTAGGCGGTGACGAGACCAGGGTCAGCGGACTGCACATCGATGTCACACTTGTAGTCGGGCACCATTTGGAGTGTCTGGAGTGTCAGTTCCTTGAACAATACAGCTTTGTCGTCGCCTCGTGCTGCCAGGAGAGTAAAGAGGGTCCCAAAGCCAATTGCCCGTTCTGCGGGATCGGCGATCATTTCTAGCAATTGCTCGGCCAATCCAGTATCTCTTGCCGCGACACACTCGGCGAGGATGCGAAACGTGCGGGCCCACCTGTAGGGTGATCTGAAGAAGCGAGGAGATGGCAGAACCCAACGCACCGTATCGGCTGGCATCGTCGCTACTCGACTGTCTCGTTCGACTTTATAGACGTTCAACACGTTCACGAAGTACGTTATAGCCAACACTGCTTGAGATTGTGTAGTCCTTGCATCGGGTGTAGCCCTCTCGTCCTCACTACGTTGTTGCTCCCCAACGACATGGAAAAACCCAGGGATGGCCGCCTGGTCCTCATCACCATTGTAATCTATTGGGGACGTGACGATGTTTAGACACTCGTCGAGGAGGTCTTGTGCATGAGCGGGGTGTGTGTCAGCAACTGATAGGCCGATCAGGGCAAGTGCATCGGGTCGATTGTCTGCAGAAACCTCCGACGATCCCTCAATCCAGCGGGTGTAGGTGATCCAACGGGCAGCTTTCAGTGCGTGCTCGGTGTCCCAGGGAAGCAGCGACATGACCATCCCGGAGAGGGCCGAGTTGATCTGGTCTTGTTTGAGCGTCTCATGGGGGTCAAATGCAGCCTCGATCATGCTGAAGGCCTCGTCCACGAGCGATGTTGCCGTAACCCTATCGAACGGGACGAGCAGAGTCGCAAGCCTTGTGATCTCCTTTGCTGGTCCAAACCAGCCGAGTCTGCGTTCAAAGGCCAATAATCTATTGACGGCCTGCAAACACATGCGATACTCGCCCCAAGCAGCCCAAAGTTCTGCCGCGTGTAGAAGAACGTCACGTGATGAAAAATCGACGGGTGTGCGACTGACGTGTTCGAGCAGCACCTTCGCTATCAAGGGCTTGTATGTTCTGAGGACCTCGGCAACTGCAACGAGTTCGCTCAGTTCCCCCCTTGGTTGACTGAAGGCACTGTCTTCCATTGTGCCATCATCTGAGAGTGTTTCCGGTGTCACCTCATTAGCAGGAAGACCAACCATTGCCAGCAGATCGTTCAGAGAGGCAAGAGCGCGGGTCTGGTCGAGGGGAGCCCATACTACAGTGAGTCGAGCGAGCAGAGATGGGATAGCCTGGGACGTATCTCTTTTCATCTCCGCCTCAGCCTGCTCAAGCAGGCGCCTACGCTCGTACTTGTGGCCTCTCGTACCGGGTGCTCGTTGTGCTGCCTCTATGTAAGCCGCAGCACGGTTGGAACCCATCTGACGTATGGTTTCTCCTGCAGAAGTTAAAGAGGCATGCTGTGCAGCAACTGCAAAGACTGCATCGTGGACTTCGGTTTTGTCTCCCTCTTCGCATAGATCAGCCAAACGCAGTGCCTGGGTAAGGTCCTGCGGAGCAAGCTCAACGGCTGCAATCCTGAGCGCGTCGCGTCGCTCAGACATAAACGGTCGCCCTGGTCGGATATCGAGCGCGTATTGGACGAGTCTGTCCATATCAGCTAAGGCCCCAACCCTATTGAGATCAGTTGGGGGAGCATGCAGACGGACCTGACGCAGGCCCTGGAACCGCTGCATAGATGGACCCATGATTCCCAGGTATTCAAGGGCGGTGTCTATTTTCCCGAGACGGGCCAGAAGACCAAGTACCGCCGGAGTCACCTGCCGACCCTGCTCTTGTATCCCGGTCCGAACGATACTCAGGCCGACAACCGTAGGGAGCGACTCCGAGAGATTGGAGTTCGTCATCGTCTGTTTAAGAGCTTGGTCAATGGTGCGCTGGAATTGGTTGTCAGTCTTGAACAAGGAGAGCATGGCTCGTCGAACACCAGAATTGACCAGTTCGACCACCTCGTTGGCAGTCGGTGAACCAAGTGCTGCCAAATGATCCGCGATGTGCAGGAGTCCATAACGGTCAACGCTGCTCCACTCCACTTCGGCCCACCTGGGCGCATCTCTTCGGTAGGAGCGCACTATCCGCTCGTTCCATTCGGAGGGATCGATGGCACTGGACGGTCGCCGCTCTCTGGTGGTTGGAGTCGTGAGAAATTCGGCGAACGAGGTGTGAAACAAGCGGTACCCACCAGCTTCTTGATCAAGAAACTGGGTGAGGCGTGCCACCACATTATGAAGGTGGCGAGGCCAAACGCGAATGTCCCCGAAGCGTGCAATCTGCTCGACGGTAAGAGGTTCACGGGCGACAGCCAGTACTCCCAGGATGGCCTGACCCACTCCCCCCCATGCTGGAACTGCACGGTCGGTGGTCGAGAGCGATGCCTGGACCTCCAGCACGCCAAGCTGTTCGATGTCCCTCTTGAGCAGATCGAGGAAAAAGCCGTAGAGATCACTGAGTCCAGAGGGGAGATCGGCAAAGCGCAGGAGGTGGAAGCATGCTGCCATATCTTTTCGCTTTACCGCTTCGCGCAAGGCCCGGCAGTAGGCGACTAGATAGGCGAAGTTCCCATCGGACTTCTCCACACTCTGGCGGACGAACTCGATAGCCGTGACGCCTCCGCTTGCCAAAGCCTTGGTGAACGAAGCCTCAGCAACGACACGGCTGACATAAGCAGTGAGATCACGACGAACCTGAGTATTGCCAGGTTCGATCTGAAGATGCGTCAATGACTTGGCACGTCGGCTCATGAGCAGGTGCAGAGATGCATGAGGACGAGATGTAAGAACGAAGCGCACATTGCTTGGCAATTCGGGACTGTTCGCCAGCCAGTCAAGCAAGCTCCTCTCTGCTGCAATCTCGTCGAGACCATCGACAAGGACTACGATGAGGGCATTAGGAGCTTCCGCCAGGAGTACCTTGGCCGGGTCGAGGAGAGCGAGGTACTGCAAGTTGTCAGGATCGCGGAGGCGTGGTTCAACCTGAGTCGCCTTCACCGCGATGCCTGTGAGCTGACCTCTCACCTCGCCGATCTGCTGTGTCACTCGTAGAGCAGTTTGAAAGAAGGGCGATACCTGCAGGTCGTCGATCTGTATCCCGACGACTTGCCCGGTGCTTGACAGCACGCCAATCCGCTGGTTGACGACGATTTCGAGATTGGCTGGTTGGAAGAGCGAGGGTCTCCTCGTGGCGAGCTGGTTTCCCAGCGAGAGCAAGAACGAGCGAATATCGCTTCCACTCAGTGGTGTCCAACTGTTGCGGCGGATGAAGTAGCGCAGCCAATCAGGATGCTGTCGTGCTAGCGAGGCTGCGACTCCTGTTTTCCCTGCCCCTGTTTCACCCGTCAAAAGCAGGTAGCGGCAGTCAGACTTCTCAAGGGCAGCAACGATCTGGTCGTTCAGCCACTGTCGTCTGACGAAATCTGGCTCGTCTACGAAGGACGAAACCACTTCTTCAAAGAAAAGGTCCGTAGTATCTATTCCACCCACTGTTTCCATAGTAGTGGTCCTTGCTAACCAGAAAGAAGAGGACACAGTGAGCATTGTCAACGGAGTCTCAGCGTGTACAAGGAACTCTCTGTCGGGAATCATATCACATCCGTCCACGAGGTTGTAGCATCAGTCTATCTTGAAGTTGAGTTAAGCTGTATCAATAGGTGGAAAGAGAGCGATTGAGAAAAGCTTTACTAATGGTATTGTTAACGTGTACAAAGGAACAAATATATTGAGCGTTCTGAAGAGAGAAGAAGCTGAAAGACAATGAGAGACTGGATTAGTCGTAGTTATGCATTGGGCCTATCAGTGTGAAACTGATCTAAAGATACGTTGCATCATAGAACTGGGCTGATTTTGCTCTTTTTCTTCTTTCCTACGCCTAAAAGCTAGCTTTTCTCTTCGCTTCAAGGGCTTTGTTTGATGTCTCACATCCCACGAGTTTCAGTGTTCCTTGTAACGAGGTGAACGTCTTCAAGCCGCCTACAAGAGCTTCTAGAACGCTTCACACTTAAACTTAACCTCAGTTATATGGTACGTAGTACTTTTCCGTCAGAATCGCACTGATAGGCCAAAGGCGCGGATTATGGTGTTCTCGCTCCTGTGCTGAAAAAGGAATATCCGCGATGGATTGATTGTGAGCCAGTGGGATGACCTCAATCGTCTTGCAGCTTCACTCAAAGATGGCTTAGTGCGTCCCTCATTAGTAGTTTCCAAACTGCAAGCAATGCAGCGGCAAAATCCATTGCAGCAGGCGATTCAAGAACTGGGACGGATTACCAAGACCTGGCATATCCTCTCCTATATTGATGACCAGGCATTCAGGCGACGTGTGCTGATCGGTCTCAACAAAGGTGAGACACTGCATTCGATGGCGCGAGCCATCTTCTTCGGGAGGCAAGGACGCTTCACTGATCGTGGCTATGAGGCGCAACTGAACCGGGCATCTGCCCTTAGTCTCGTGCTCAATGCCATTGTGGTCTGGAACACTCGTCATTTTGAGCGTGCTCAGGAGAAACTCTCGCTCCAGGGTGATCCGGTGGAGGAGCATGTCTGGCTGCATCTCTCGTGCATCTTGTGGGAACATATCAATCTGGTAGGGTCGTACCACTTCGCCGACCTGCACCTGGAAGGCGAGTTCCGCCCCTTGCGCGAGGTGGAGGGGAGACGTACAAAGCGCAAAAAGAACGTGATGCCTCCAGAGGAAACTGGCGCAGTCACTGCATGCCAAGAGAGCGGTGAACTGGAGGGAGAACCACCGATGCAACTGTCTTTCTTGCAGGAAGATGAAGACCATTCCTAGAGAAAACGACACCGCGCCATCAGATATGCAACCGATTGACAACGAGGAAAATCCAAAGTATTCTTAGAGAGACAACCATCGTTTTGTTCACACTGGGTGGTCTTGACGAAAGGTCAAGCAGAATAGGGAAGCCGGTGCGAATCCGGCGCAGTCGCGCTACTGTAACTGGTGAGCCACTCTTCTCCTCATATCGTGAGGAAGCACAGCCACTGTCCTGTTGAGGATGGGAAGGCGAGAAGAGCTGCGTTTGATGCCAGAAGCCAGGAGACCTGCCTAGTTTGGTTTGCTCACGGTCCTTCGCGTCAAAGGAACGGGATGCTAAGGCATAAGAAATCTTCTGCGATTTCTTGTCTTCAGTGTTCTTTCCCGCTTCCGCGCAAAGCAAGAGCGAGCCTCACTATGCACAAGCCTCCAATTGTAGTGGGAAACCCTGCTAGAAACATCGATCTCTCGTCGTCTGTTTTTTTCTCGTTTACAAGCACGTTTTCAACAGGAGGAACGCCATGGCTCAAAGTCTTTCTTCTCCCCTCGATCATACCCTCGAACAGCAAAAAGCACTCACAACCTGGCTTCTTTTAGGCTTTGCAGCAGGGTTTGGATTGCTCGCTCTGTATATTGTCGGCTTCGATCAAGGGTTCCTGCTTGCTCTTTTTCAAGGACACAGCGCCTATGATATGAATATGTTTCATGAGCTGATTCATGATAGCAGACATATCGCAGCGTTTCCTTGTCATTAAAGTAGGTGAGCAACATGCACAGATATTCACCTGCGGTGATCCTGGGTTGGGCTCTGCTCGCTGGTGTGTTGGCAGGCTTGCTGGTGGCTCTGTTCCACTTGTTTGCCACCGAGCCGCTGCTTCAGCGGGCTATTGATCTGGAAGCCGCTCATCGGCAGACGGCGGGTCTGCCACCCGCCAACGAACTCTTCACGCGTCCAGAACAACGTGCCGGGTTGTTTCTTGGCTATCTGCTCTATGGGGTGGGCTGGGGACTGCTTTTTGGGGTCATCTGTTCGCTCACGCTCATGAGGACCAACCAATCGGGAGAGCCGCGTGCTGCCTGGAGACAACTGCTGTGGCTGGTGGTAATCTGCTACTGGACCGTCGGTCTCTTCCCTCAGCTCAAATATCCAGCCAATCCCCCTGGGGTAGGTTCCCCAGCAACCATTACCTACAGGCAAGAACTCTATCTGGGGTGTCTCGTCCTTTCCGTGCTCGGGAGTGTACTGGTTCTTGGACTCTACCAGCGCCTGGGACAGATGGGGCAAAGGTGGCAGATCCTCAAGGACACGCGTCTGCCCTTGGTGTTGGTCGTTTTCTTCCTGTATACTGGAGCCATTTGGTTCTTCATGCCTCCCTATCCAGATCCCGTCACCATCGAGCTTTCTCTGGTGCTATCTTTTCGTTGGCTCTCGATTGGGGGGACAACCCTGTTTTGGTTCGCACTTGGGGGAATCTTCCTACTCCTGTGGCAAGGGAAGTGGAGTTTTTCCTCAAAGCGGACCCTGGAGGAAAGGAGCCAGACATCAGTGGAATAACTCTTTTTTTACGTGAAGGGCATGCCCTTGTTGGTCATTGCATGATGGAGTGCATACCTCGCCAGCATCATACAATGAGGTGCCCTGTCGTCTAAACACGAAAGCACCCTTATCTGGGAGCAAGAGCACGTGCTCTTGCTCCCATTTTTCTCAAAATATCTCTACTTATATCGCACGTTGTACCCTGGACTTTGCACATTTTTACAGAAGAGCCTTTTTGACCTCTACCAGTACACTACAAGGAATAGTGTCCGTTGTGGGAGAAAAGGAGGTTTTTCATTGTTCTCACATCCTCTTGCGATCCTCTTAGCTCCATTCCGATCCGCTTTTACGAGGCCGACTTGGCGAAGAGCGGTGCAACTGGTCGAAGGAACACTCCTAGCACGTGGCAGCAGAACAGTTACGGCAGCACTACGAGCAATAGGACTGCAAGAGGAAAAGCATTTCAATCTGTTCCATCATGTCCTCAGTCGCGCTCGTTGGTCTTCTCTTCTCATCAGTCGGATTTTGCTCCTGCTTCTCGTTCAGACGTTTCTCACCGCAAGCACACCTATTGAACTAGTGATTGACGAAACGTTAGAACGCAGGTGGGGTCCTCATATTGTGAAGTGTGGATACTACCATGACCCTGTACGTTCCTCAGAGAAGCATAAGAGGATCAGCCGGGGCTTGAAGTGGCTCTGTTTGATGCTTATTGTCACCCCGCCATGGACGAGTCGATCCTGGGCTCTGCCCTTTCTCAGCGTGTTGCTGACCTCAGAGGAGGTCAATATGAGGCTAGGACGCCATCACAAAACGGTTCCAGACTGGACAAAGCAACTGGTAAAGCTTGTACGCCGATGGCTTCCTGATCGAACTATCATGCTTGTTGGCGATGGAGCCTACAGTGTGGTTGAGCTAGGAACGGTTTGCCGGAAGCAACGAGTGAAGCTGGTTGCGCCTTTGCGTTTTGATGCCTGTCTCTACACGCCTCCTCCTGCGCGTCAACCACGCCAAATGGGGCGACCACGTCTGATCGGACAGCGCTTGCCGCAGCTTGATCACGTCCTTGATAATCCACAAACGTTCTGGCAGAGAGCTGGAGTTGCATGGTATGGGCAGGGCAAACAGCAGATTGAATGGTGCAGTGGAACGGCACTGTGGTATCGAGGAGGCCAAACTCCTTTGCCCATTCGATGGGTCTTGACTCGTGATCCTGAGGAGAAACATGAGCCGCGAGCCTACTTCTCGACCGACCAAACCCAATCTGGCCTTTCCATCATCCTCTATTTTATGAAACGCTGGTGTGCTGAAGTCACCTTTGAAGAGAGCCGAGCACATTTGGGTGTGGAGACCCAGCGACAATGGTCAGACCTAGCAATCGAGCGGACGACACCATGCTTGTTTGGACTCTACAGTGTAGTAGCGTTGCTTGGATGCAGCTTTCATCCAACAAGGGGATATCCCATTCCAACAAACTGCTTGGTATCGAAAGCCCCAAGCCACCTTTACCGATGTACTTGCTGCTGTGCGGCGGCACCTGTGGAACAATTTCAATTATTCGACATCACCCCAAAACCCTGATGTTATTTTACTCCCACGCTCAGATCTAGCTCGCCTTGCTGACGTGGTATGTTCCTCGGCTTAAAGTGTGCAAAGTCCAGCTCACTTCCTGCCAATTTTTAGTTTATCGGTTACTGAGAATATGTGTCTAGTTTATTGGATACCTGCCCATGCAAGGCTACCACTCCCGTTGTATCTCCTTCTTTTCCTGCTCTCCTTGTGCAAGATCACGCTGGTGTCTTTGCGCTAAGGATACGTCTGTCGCTCTCTGTCGCAATGCCTGAAAATCTTGAACCTGTAACCGTTCAGGCACAATAGCCACAACATGCACATGCCGATGTGGTGCATGGTCGTCATGGACTGCCGCTACCCAAGAAATTTGTTTCTGTAGTAATGCTTCTAACTGGTGCATGGTTTGTTCCGTTACATGTCGTAAGTGTAAATCTTTTGCAGTATCTTCTTTGTGTGGGTCTGGACTAATGGCAAAGCGATAAAAATAACTTCCCTGCGCTGCCTCATCAACCATGCTGTAGGCTTGCCACCTTCCCATATGTCCATCATTACCAAAGAGAACACGGGTTGTTTTTGCACCGTCTTTTCCTGGTCGATGCTCGATATATCTGATCGACGCTTTTGCTCCTGCACTGCTTTTGGTATATGTTGCTTTGACAATTGCCATTATGCATGGTTGTTTTCCCTCTCTTCTGCGCTAATCCATTGTTCCACTGCTGCAATCAGTTCTGTCAGTTGTGGTGTTTTGCGTGTGATATTTCCCTTTGCGGTTTTACTGCTGCCGCCAAGAATCGTCGTCAGTTCTGCATCACTCATCCCTGGCTGTCTTCCTAAAATATTGGTGACTAAACTTCGTGTCTGTCCAGCATCAAAAGCGACACGCACAAGAAGCCATGCAAGTCTCGTACTTATTCCTCGCATTTGCTTCCGAATTGCCTGTTCAATAATAGGCTGTAAGAGTGCGCCGTATTGCAGATCAATATCTGCTTGCAGGGCATGTTCTAAGAGTGCTGCTCCTGTTGCGGAAAGACTTAATCCTTCTCTGTCTGCCCTGCGTTGTATTTCTGCTTTTACTAGAGGATTTACCCAAACAATGAGTTGCGTAGTTCTTCGTTTTGGCGTGGATCGCTTTTGTGAACGAGATGACTTTTTGTCCATTTGATGCGAGCGGAGGTCTTTTTTAGATGCATCAGGCTGGTACGAGGCTATGCGTTCGCCGGGTTGGGTGGGGTTATCTTGCCATACACTGCTTCGCAGTTGTTGATCGTTTCGGGAATGAGATTGTGGTGGATAGACATTCTGTGACATATGGGTAGGTTCGATATACGTCATATATTGCTTTGCAGAAAAGAGATAGATTTATACTAACAGGTATGTTTTGTCACTACAAGTAAGAATAGCGTAAGCGCACTTCAGGACAATGTGGAATACCCTGCTAATATTTTTATACTGTGACTCCATGAGAGGCGTTTTACGGGTCGGTAAAGATAAGAGAGGATAAAATACTCATCTACAAAGCAATCGTTTGCTGTAGCATGGTATTTTGCCCTGAAAGAGTGCATCATACGGCTTAGTGTCTACCCTACAACACGGATGCTAGTGTGGAGGGTTGAGATCATCTATATAGACGGAGTAGCGTCTTATCCAGGCTCAATGTGCTGGTTTCGTGTGATATAAAGAGGTAGGTAGATAAGAAAAGTCTTCTCCACAAGAACCACATCTCAACAAGTAGATCTATGTAACCCTGCTCCGTATTGATAACTAGCACATAGATGCTAGGGAAACCCCTATTCTTGTGTATAACAATTGTTTTTTTATGAAACAGAGAGGTGTATAGGACAAGCTTCTGGATGCTTGCACCTATCATCAGGAGGAGATTATGGTTCACAGCACACACCCGTCGAAACGTTCTAGAAGCCGTCGTTCTTTTTTACGTAACGGACTCGCAGTAGGGAGCGCAGGAGCTATTAGTGTGGGACTGTTAAGCAATAGACTCCCTGCCTTCGCTCAGGGAAAGAGTGATGATCTCACGCAAGGAGACATTGCTATTCTCAGATTTCTGGCTGCTGCCGAGATCATCGAAACAGATTTGTGGCAACAGTACAACGAACTAGGAGGAGTTCAGGATAGCGAGGTTCCAGGAGGAAGTGGGAGTACACCTTACACAAAAGCCCTTCAAGTGCTGGATGGAGATATGCCTCAGTATATCCACGACAATACTGAGGATGAGATAAGCCATTTCAAGTTCATCAACGCGTACTTAGTTGCAAAAAATGCACACCCAGTCAATCTGGATCGCTTTCGCATGTTGCCAAGCAGTAAAGCGACTGGAGCACAGCAGATCGGACGACTTACCAACCTTATGGAGCTTACCGTTGACACAAGTTGGTGGACCCGATACCGCAGTCGTGGGAAGAATCCCGATTTTGGCGACACATTCGCTCAAGCCGTTCCTGGTTTAAGTAAAGGGAGATTCCCCGCAATTCCCAGGAATGATCATGACCTCAATCCTGCCACCCATATCCAGGCAATCGCCAACACAGCGGCATTCCACTTTGGGTTTATCGAGCAAGGTGGCACCAGCCTTTACCCGTCGCTGGCTCAGAGGGTCTCCAATCCAGAGGTGCTACGTATCCTGCTCAGCATCGGTCCAACGGAGACAGCTCATTTTCAAACCTGGCATGATAAAGCGGGCAACGGTGTTTCTGATCCTGTTGCACCTCTTACCGACCCTACAAACGGCCTAGTTTTTCCAAATCTCAATACCACTCCTGGTGGTGAGGATTTCCAAACCAATCTGATCATGCCCGAACCAACCGTCTTTCTCAGCCGCAAGTTTCCACCATGTTCGATCATCCGTCCCACCCAGACAAGGGGAGCGGCTATGGGTACGGTCAAAGCCTTGACCGATGATGGGCTTTTCATCGGACAGCCCAAGGAATTCTTTGCCATTCTACGCGAACTCGCAGAACAAGCAGATGCGGCTGGATACTAGTTAGCAATAACTGGAGACATATCTCTACTTATATCGCACATTGTATTCTACCGTCAAGAAAACACTTAAGGGCCTATTGAGTTTGCGTACTGGTTTCAATAGGACGTTGCCATACTGATTGGGGTGCTCAAAGCCATAGAGCGATGTGCAAAGTTTCTCCTGAATTCCTTTATAGCGCGGCGCGAACTGATATCCGAAGATATGCAGCAACGCAAAATTCACCTGGTTTGTCCCGTGAGTGTCCGTGGAATGAACCTGCGGGTGAATGTCTGTGGTATTGTTGAAGAGCAAATCGAAGACAAATTGGCTCTCATGATCGTGGGCACCGATCATATCGGCGTTCACCGGGACATGATTGGCAACCAGGGTATAGGCCACCACACCCTTTTTGAGGCCAAATATTTCGGTGAATAGCGAGCATTGAATGTGGGAAGAGCGGTTTCAAACTTTTGCCCATCACTACTGGAGTGGACCATGCCAGCGATATCATAGTGCCGAAAAATTGGCACCGCGGCGATGGCATTACTGATGCAATCATTGGCCGCTTTCAGGGTTTCGAGGCGCAGAAAGTTTTCCGAGGTGCTTGTCAGTGTGTCGAAGTTGATGTCTGAAATTTCACCCATGCGCCCAAGCCCCATGTTGGTTGCCCAGGCAATGAGACAGGCACGAATACTGCGATCGTCGGCAGCCTGTTTGCTGTATCGGCCCAGAACATGCTCAAAGCACGCCATGAATTGGCAGTGATGATGAACAAAGTGGAGCACGCTGCCGATGTTCACCTGGCGCAACGTCTCAAAGATCGGGTGGTTGATTGGCTCACTGCTCGTTGGATACTGGAGCGTCCAACTCTTTCGTTTCCCCGTGGTCGTGATTTGAAAGTGACTATTTTCCCCAGCACTGATGCGCTGATTGACTGTGCGAATACGATCTTCCAATTGGCACTTCAGCTCGGCAAGGCGGTCTTGAATGGGCTGTGCCAGGATTGCTAAACCCGTCTGCGCAATGAAAACATCTTTGTTGACCCACTGGTGATCGTCCAATAGATCATCCTCGAAACTGCGGAAGTGGACACTGTCGCGGCAAAAGAGATCGCCCGCTTCGAGTCGATTGCGCACTAGACGATAGACCAGAAATTCATAGCGGTCGGGGATGATGTGCTTACGATCGGCTTCATCCCGCTGATAGAGGTACCGTTTCTCTCGGACGGGAAAGAAGTCGGTGGGAAAATCTACCGACTCGATCTGGCGGAGTGGGCGGTCTTTTTGAAAGGCCGTCTTGAGAAATTGGATGGCTTGCTGGATGGGCGCGTTGACTCGTGTGGCAGAGAGATCGATGGTGCGAAAGATGGGACGGAGATGTTGCTTGAAACTCCGGTTAATGGAGTCAATGTGCTCCCATTCAAAGGCGATTTCATCAAAGCTCGCCTCGTTGAGAAGAGAATCGGCAACGCTTAACGAGCGTTGCCGATCGAGAAGAGCAAAGGCTTTTTCTTGAACGGTATTAAATGAGGTGTTGAGTTCATAATCGGCGGTAAAGAGCTTGAGTACCTCCCCAGCTTTGGGCAGATCTTGATTACTGCTACGAAGATGCTCATACACCGCTCCTTTGGCTGTGGCTTTCGCATCATCTGAGTACTGCTTCACCAGATGAATGAAACAGGTGAGCAGATTGTCGTTGAAGCGCTGATAGCGATGGACGACAAAGCACAACAGGTAGAGGGAAACGATCCAGCGGTCGAGTTGCTTGAGCCGAAATACCGAATAGTAGGAGACCAGTGAGGAATAATACATTATGTTTTCACGAGAAATACCGAGTTTCGGTACGATCCGTGTCGCCACTTTGTAGAGTTGGACGAGGTGCTCACCACGGACAAGTTCGCGGCGCATTTCGCCGAGGCTGAAGTCCTTTGGCTGTCGTTTCAACAGGGTGATCGTAGAGAGCTTGTCGGTTTCGGGAAGGAGAGAGTCGAGTGTCAGGCACTCTTGAGAGGACAAAAGCGTTTGTAGCATGGTCGCCAAACGCTTCACCTCCGCCGTCAAGGCCTTCCCAACGAGTTCTTCTTGGAGGAGAGTATAGCCTGGCAGGACAAGCCGATGCTCGGTGAGGTAGTGGAGGAGCTCACGCAGGACATAGATTGGCTTGCTACTAATCCGTGCAGCTTGTTGGGCACGAAGAAACAAGGAATGACGATCTGCAGGCGTGCAGAGGCGATAGCCGAACATCTCCAAAATACGTTGACGCTGTTTGAGGATCGTGCGTTTATTGAGCGTCCGCAGTTCTGACAAAGGCGTATCGGGAAAATAACGAGCAAGCAGGTATGTTACATCCTCGACAACGTCGTCAAAGGGAAAGGTGAAGAACATCTGTTTGGCTTTGAAATAACCCAGTTGAAGGAGAAAATACAGCTGAATATGGACGTGTGTAAAGGATGCGAGGAGGTCTTTCTCTGACTGGGTCAGTGTAAACATGTGAGTGCGATCATCTAGGGTAAAGCAAGGTCTGCCATAGAGAGCCTCGATTTCTTCATCGCCGAGAATATGCAGTCGCTTCGATGGTGTAGTGACATCCGGACTGGTCATACATCCTCCTCAGGAGAGCAGGGTCTCAAAATAGGTCTCATAGTGGCGCTATCATATCATCGAAGCTCGGTGTTGTACAATTTGAGGAAGGGATAGCCAGGGCAATCGCATCTAAATTTGCAGATCATGGCAATAAGCCACTTTATAATGATGAGCTTTAATAAAGTTCATCCTGTAAGTTCGCACTACAGGTTGCACCAAAAATTAGATGCATTGCCCTGAAGGGATAGCTTCCTCTGCTCATGGTATGAAGCAAGTCAAAACTGTAGAAATGCATCGTTTCGGGGGAATATGCAAAAAATCCCATACGCTACGCGAAGATGCGGCGGCCTGGGCGGTTAGTGGAGTAGCCGTGACAAGAAAAGCGGCCAGGAACCAGAACGCGATAGCTCCCGCGAAGCTACTGTGCTTGACGCTCTGCCAGATACCAAATTTGTTGCCCATTTTGTTTCTCCTGATCTTTCTTGATGAATCGCTCAAGAGGCGTTTCCTCTTTTCTGGGAAACTGTAAATCATTTTATTCCATGGGCGGAAGCTTGATAGTTAGATGGGCGGCAAAACGAGCAATAGGATACAGGAAAGTTTTTGTGCATTGCCAGACAAGAACTCTTTCCGCTCTGCTGGCCATTCCTGGCTTCCTGCGAACTCGCCCAAATACTTGTCAAAATGCTTCAGAATCCGCCCATGGAATTCCAAAATTTACACCCCCTTCACCTGTCTCTACTGTTTCCTCCAAGGAATTATTCCCGTAGAAGGGGTTCTCTTAAGAATCGGGGATTGAAAAGGGCAGATCCATGAACGATGCATCTCGTGTGCCTTTTCTGCATAGCTCTGGATTTCTGGAGAGAGTCAATGGATGAGGCCTGGTTAGGAGGTTTGCTGTTGGACCAGTTGGACAAAGTGCTGCAACTCGCTCGTATCCAGATCGGAGACAGCCCAATAGGTCATGCCTGCTTTGGTCCAGGAAAACAGATGATAGCCCTGGCGCGTCACCACGTTCGTCCCGCCATCTGCGTTCTGTGTGGACGGCCAGAGAAACAGATTAATCACATGTTTGCGACGCTGGTACACCAACGCGGCTACCGGTCTGTTGTCGAGATAATCAAGGCGCCCGCCGACCAAAGGAAAGCCCTGTTTCGCTAGATCGACCACCGGCGGGGAAAAATCCAGTTTCCCGTCAAACCACGGCTTGACCGTGTGCTGGTCGGAAGAGAGGACGTCTACCAGGTGATTTGCCATCAGTGAGCGCACGTGACTGGAGAGCACGTCCTGTGTCAAGCGATCATCCGCAGAAGGAACGGACATGACATGGACAAGACCCAATGTGATGAGAAGGACTGCGGCCAGTGCCGTTGCAATGCTGATCCAGCGCCATGCTCTCCCACCGGGGACGGCTTTGGATTTGCTTTCTTTTCGGAGAGACACCTGAATGCGCTTCTGCAAATTTATCGGAGGCGTAAAATAGAGAGAGCCAGCACCTATTGCCGTTCGCAACGCCAGTTGATTGTTGTAGGCGTGCGAACACTCAGCACAGGTTTGCAGGTGCTGCTCGATTTCCAGTGTCCTCGTCAAGTCCAATTCACCATCCACATACCCATCGAGAAGATGTTGCGTCTCGTTACAACCCACGTTACCGCTCCTTATTCATGCGATTTACCATATCTTGCTGAAGCCGCTTGCGGGCACGAGCCAAGCGTGACATCACCGTGCCTAGCGGAATACTGGCGATAGCCGTAATCTCCTTGTAAGAGAAACCTTCGAGTTCGCGCAGGATCACCACTTCACGAAACTCCACAGGTAACTCCTCTAAAGCCTCTCGAAGCACCTGAGTGTCGACGCTTTGCAGGAGCAGTCTTTCTGGGTTCAAGGCATCGCTCGCAGCACTATGGAGTTCTTCGTCGAAAGACGTTGTCAGTTCATGCGCTCGTTGTTGCTGCAACCATGTGTAACAGGTATTGCGCACGATCGTCAGCAGCCAGACACGGCTATCCCCACCGCGAAAACTCGTAAAGTATTTAAAAGCACGCACGTATGCCTCCTGCACCATATCTTCAGCATCTTGGTCATTGCGCGTCAGCCAGCGTGCCAAATTGTATGCAGCAGCCAGATGGGGTAAGACGGCTTGTTCAAAACGTATGAGTGTGCTTTGCTCTCGCACCACTTTTCTTTCAGAGCTTGGCCTACCATGAGAGACAGGACACGCTCGCATGCGGGTGTCGAGAACCTCTTTGTTCTCACTGGCTCCATCAGCGATACGCTCTCTCATGGTAGGCCAAGACCTGTTCCTTTCCCTATAAGTCTGATTTCCCAACAGTTTTATTCCCGCAGCCACTGATCTCTTGGACGTCTTCTATCCAGACTGTTTCCTATTACGCACGAATGAGAGCAGGGAGTATTTTCCAACGGACGCAAGAATGCGCTTGGGACTCTGTAGTCGTTCTAGGACAATGATAGCACATATACAGCAAGAAATTCACCCCATTTCCGGGAATATTTCCTTGCATAATGCAGTAGAGGAAGGTGAAGCGCTTCAAACACGAAGAAAATGTGCCTCAACAATGAGGCCAGGCAACGGTTTTGCCCAGGTGGTTCATTGGTCACCTCAGTGCAACACGTCGCTCGAAAAAGAAGGAGATTTCTGAATGAACAAACCACTGTCGATTGCTAGACCCGAATCTGACGCTCTTGCCCCTCAGGCTGATGGCCTTTTGAGGACAAGCAGTGTAGGAAATGCATTTGCCCTCGTCATCATTGGGGTAGTAATGATAGTGATGGGCTTTTTGACACCGATTGGAGTAGTTCTCCAAACGGTGGAGATCGCTTTAGGTTTGGGGATGGTGCTCTCCGGGGTGCTTCTCTGGAAAGCGGTAACGAACAAGAAGCGTACATCGATCAATATTAGTATCCTGCCCGGTGAGCTTGCGTTAGCTGTGGACCTCGTCTATCTTGGGGTAGCGATGCCAGCATTTCACGTTCACGGTGGTTCGGTCTCCTCTCTTGAGGCCCTCATTCAATTCATCACCGTCTTGGCTGGCCTGGTCTTTGGTGCTACTGCTTTAACCGCATCTGGCGCGTCCAAGGTAGTGCGACCGAGCGGGAAGTTCTCACTCACAGCGGTCATCCGTGATGGAGTTATCCTGATCGCTGGGACAATCTTGCTTGCTATTGCGTTAGGGCAACTAGCAGGAGGTGCTCTTAAGCCACCCTTGTGGAATTGGATTAGCTTTGTCGGCATTACTATACCCGGCATGTTGTTGCTGATCGCTCGCGAGGGCGTCAAAGAAGGGACTGAGAACTGGAGCCGCCGTTCTCTTCTCAGAGGTGTGCTCTCTCTGCTGGCAACTGAGTCACTCCTCATCATCGGTCTCACAATCATGCTTGCCGGCAGCTACAGCAATCTTAACCTGGGGTTGAACGGCTTCACGGTTGGCGTCAAGGGGAATACAGCAGGCCTCACACTGTTAGTCGTGGCAACACTTTTTTTACTCCTCGTGCGTGGCTTCTTCAAGTTGACTTTTTTGCAAAGAACCCAAATGACGAGTTTCCGCATAGTGAACAAACTTCTTTTCGTAGCAGCAGCTATAGCATTCATCTATGGGGAGCGATCAGTGCTGAGCGGTAAGCCTCCCATGTTTGCCGTAGGTGGTGCTGCTCCGGTGGTTACACTCATTTTGCTAGGCGCACTCTTCGTGCTGATCGTGGGTCGGGTCTTCGCACAGAAGTTTAGCACAGCTAGTATCCAACAGTAGTGACCCCGGGTCTAGAACCCGCCTCCGTGGGCAGAAAAAGGAACAATGACGCATGGAAGTGCTGAAAAAACTGCGTGGGGCAACAGGTAAGATGCCTACCAACTCTGTCTCGCGCAGCCATGCTGTTCCGAGCACGGCTGCGCAACGCTTCTCCACAGCCGTGCGAGGGCCGTTGCTGGGGCTGGGTGTCAACCTTGTGCTGGTGATCGTCAAAGCGGTGGCAGGCGTTGCCTCTGGCTCAGCCGCCTTGCTCGCCGATGCTGGGCACTCCGGTGCGGACCTTGCGAATAACTTCCTGGTGCTAGGCTCGCTTCTCTACTCGCGTCGACCAGCCGATGAAACACATCCTTATGGGCACGACCGTGTGGAAGTGCTCGCAGCTCTGGGATCGGCGTTTTTGCTTGCTGGCGCAGGCCTGTTCTTTGGCTGGGACTCCATTCAGAAGCTAATCAGTGGCGAACCGACGCCGACCCTGCTCGCCCTGTGGGTCGCCATTGGGACCTTGATTGCGAAGCTCATTGTGGTACGGGTCGAGAGTGTCATTGCCCATACTGTCAGATCCCAGGCAGTACGTGCGGATGCACGCGACAATCTCGCAGATGTACTCAGTTCACTTGCTGTGATTGCTGGGGTAATAGGTGCCAGGCTTGGTCAGCCCCGCTTAGATGGTGTGGCAGGAGTGATCATTGCGCTTCTTATCCTGGCGACAGCCATACGAATTGGCGCAGATGCCAGCCATGAATTGCTCGAGCACAACCTCGATCCGGCGTTGCTTGAGCGCGTGCGTGTAGTGACGTGCCGTGTGCCGGAGGTTTGTTCTGTTGTCGCTATCACGGGGCGTGTGCACGGCAGCGACATATTGATAGAACTCAGCATCGAGGTGGATCCGCTGATGTCGGTTATGCAGGCTTCTGCGATCTCTGAGCGTGTGCGCAGCACCATCTACGCAGAGATGCCCGAAGTGGGTGATGCAGTCGTTGAGTTAAATACCGATCACCTTGCTCGCCTGCGTCGGCAATTGCGCTGAGCACAGCACTTTGCACGCTTTCCTGGCTTGTTAGAGACACATGCTCATGAGTTGCCTTGCACATACGGGTGAGCGATGTGATGGCGCACCCGTATGTGCAATCTCGAGAGTGCTCGGGGCAACAGCAAGAGAAGCAGAAGGAGAGACGTATGCCCATTGATATTAAAGTAGCTCCACCAAGTATCGTTATAAGCCAGGGCCGCACCTTCATGGTCACCGATCAACGTGGAGAGATCGCGCCAGCGAGCGATGAGGGCGTTTTCGCCATGGATACGCGCTTCGTCAGTTACTATCGCCTTTTCATCAACCGTGAACCCTGGGTCCCGGTCAATTCCAGCCAGCTTAGTTTCTACGCCGCGCGTATGCACCTGACGAATCCGAAACTCCGTACTGAGGAGGGCGATCTTGCTGCACATACGCTCCGCTTGACGCTTGAACGGAGCGTTGGTGAGGGGATCCATGAAGATTTTATGGTAAATGCCCCACTTTTCGGGGCATTTACCAATGTGAGCCATTATTAGGTCCTCTTCCCTCGCTCAACCTAAATAACATTGAGTGGGTCATCGTTGGGGGAGAAAGCGGCCCAAATGCACGACCCTGTCATCCCGATTGGGTATGCAACCTTCGAGATCGCTGTGTTGATGCGGGAGTGGCTTTTTTCTTCAAGCAATGGGGAGGACGTACTCCTAAAGCACATGGACGAATGCTTGATGGACGGCAATGGAATCAATTCCCTGTGACACGGGAGGTGAGTGTATGAGCATGACCCTTCTCGATCTCTTCCATGAGAAAGCAATGATGCCTTTTCCCACGATTGTGTGTCTGGTTGGCTCAACGCGATTCTTTCAGGCATATCAAGATGCGAACCTACGCGAAACACCGAACGGAAAAATTGTGTCGACCATTGGCTGTGATACGAAAGCCGATCATGATCTACAACGTGGTCCCATCGACAAGTCACGGCTGGATATCGTACACCTTTTCAAAATCGAGCTTGCTGATGAGGTTTCTGGTCCTGATTATGGGTGGCTCTATTGGCAAGTCAACCAGTCGAGAAATCGAGTATGCACGGATATTGGGCAAGACGCTCCGTTGGTTGGAATCAGAGGTGAGTGCGTAAAGACAAGACGTGCTGCAATGTATCAGAACAGAAGAGCTCCAACATATACACTACGCTACCATCTCACTTGCAGAGCCGCGAGAGGGCATTTTTGCACACGCAATCTGACGAGAAAAGCACAACCTTGCCACTTTGTTCCTGCCTGCTTCCCGCCTGCTTCCCGCTTGCTTCCCGTGTTCTACCCGCCTTCATATGTTATGACTTACGCAATGATGTACATCAGTCTGCAATGCTCCATATGGCTATGCATTGTAGGTCGATTCACAAAGAAAAGAGGGAATGCAATGGAGAGAAAACTACGTTTATTATCACGTTGTTCCAGCATTGGCGGTATCGACTTCGTCTGGTCACACCAGCTTGGACGAGAGAGCACTGGACAAGTCGAGATTGAGGCGGTGTTACAGAAGCAGTGGCCTGACGTAGAAAAGCGTTTGGATATTCCCACGGGTTGCGCAACGAGGTGGCACCTTGGCGCTCCTCGGCTCCTGTATCACTGTCGTTCACCCCACGCGAAAAAGCGGTGGTGGATCGTGGCTTTCCTGCGTGATGTGTTGGGACTCGCTGCGTGATGCCTTGCGCGCGTTGGGACGGCCCCAATGGATCTTCACTGCCTGAACATTTCTCGATAGTCGCTATTAGGACATCTTCTCACCGCTTTTTGTGCTAGTCTGTGAGAAAAGAAGAAAATTGGCGCGCCCGAGCCTCGCCTGACAAGGTGGAGATCAACGCTCGTCTCTTGATCTGCGCGAAAGGATGACCTCACATGCCCGATAGATCACTCACAATTGAGCAAGTGCTGATCTTGCTTGCAAAGACGCCGCCGCACCTCACCGCGCTGACCGCTGACCTCTCACCAGAAGAGTTGCAGACGAGGCGCACCCCCGATGAGTGGTCCGCCAACGAGGTGCTGGCCCATCTGCGTGCGTGTGCTGACGTCTGGGGTAACTGCATCATGGCGATATTCTCCGAGGACATGCCGACGCTGCGGGCTATCAATCCCCGCACTTGGATCGAGAAGACGGACTATCTCGAACTGGAATTCCGGCCCTCGTTGCGCTCCTTTACCACGCAGCGTACTGATCTCCTGACTGTTCTCTCCCCATTGCCGCACGAAGGCTGGTCACGCTCGGCAACGGTGACGGGGGCGGGAAAGGTCCTCGAGCGAACCGTGCTGTCCTATGCGCAGTGGCTGGCTACCCATGAACGGCCGCACGTCAAGCAGATCGAACGCCTCGTCACCACGATGCACCGATAGCACTGGCCACCTGCTTCCGCAGGCGGCCGACACACAAGGAGATACGACACATGGCTGAAGACACCTTCACGCTCACGACGTTCTACACCTCCTGGAAAGCGTACCAGGATCACCTCAAAGGGGCGCTCGCGCAGCTCAAAGCCTCGCAGCTTGAGCTGCGCGCCGCATCCCACCTGCGCTCCATCGGCGAGCAAGCCTTGCACATCATCGCCTGCCGTGCCTACTGGTTCACCGGTTTCCTGGGCGAAGATGGCGGCGAGGAGATGAAGAGGTATGCGAGTTGGAACGAGGTTGCGCTGAAGCTGGGGGCACCCATCCCAACCGCCGCCGAGCTGGCCCAGGGCCTCGATCGCACCTGGCAATTCATGGCGGATTGCCTGGCCCGCTGGAGTCCCGACGAGATGCGACATACCTTCCCCGACGACTGGGACGGCAAACCCGTCGACGTGTCGCGCGCCTGGGTCGTTTGGCATGTGATGGAGCATGACCTGCACCACGGCGGCGAGCTCTCTCTCACCTTCGGCATGCACGGGCTCCCGGCGGATTTCCCCGGCTAGAGCCTGTGAAAGTGCTCTCAACAGGTCCTGCAAAAAGAGCGAGAGAAGCAACCAGTTCCTCCTCACTTCTGAACGTGGTGTAATCTCGTTCTCTCTAGCCCACCGTCAGGCCCAGCCAGGTAGCGAAGTCGTTGGGGACCCCGAAGAGCTTGAACGTGACCTGACCAGAAGCTTCTGGCCGTGCATTGCTAGCCAGGCGCGTCTCCCACGAGAGACGAGTGTGGGCACGCTGCGCACGGGAAAGGATCACGTCCGCGTTGATAGGCGCGGCAGCGACGGATGGTGATGTGGGCGGCAGGTTCACCTCGACTCGTTGGCCTCGCACGAGTTGCAGACAGGCACGTCGGTGCTCTCTGCGGCTCCAATCCCGCCAGAGGAGCGGTGCGGAACCGACGTGGAGCGGATGCAGGAGGAGACTCATCCGGCGCGGTTTTGCCGTGGCGTCCCCATGCCATTGACACTGCGGACGCTTTGAGCAGTCGCGGCAGTCGAGGCTTCTGGCGCTGTAGAGAACGCGCAGGCTGCCATCGGCTTCTCGGCGCTGCTCGGTAGGGCGTAACGTCTTGCCCTCTGGGCACTGGAGCACGCCGTTGGGTTGGAGGGTAAAATCTTGCCCCGAGAAGCGCCCGGTCTTCCAGGACAAGGCGACAGCAGGCGCGCCATAGCCCTGCACTGGTGCCTGCTTCACTCCTGCCTCAGGATTGTCCACAATGGCAGGCGCAAACTCGGTCGTGCGCTGAGCTGATGGCCCAGTTCCAGCCTCAGGTTCCACACCCATTGCGACACCAGTTGCCAGCACTCCTGTCCCCAGGCCGAGTGGCTGCACCAGCGATCGGGATCGAGCTCCTGATCTTCATCAGAGAGCGTCGGCTCAAAGGCCCCACGATGCAAATACAACTCAACGACGTCAGAAGCGGTGAACGCTCGCTGCGGCAGGTTGGTGAAGAAGAGTTCGTAGACGACGCCCGCACGCGTGACGCCAGCAGGATGAGTTGCCACGATCATGCGGCACAGCACGCCCTCGGACCCCACCGGCACCTCTGGGCAGTCGTAGAGACTGCGCACGATCTGGCTTTCCGGGCGCTGCTGGAACTGATCTGGAGGCAGGTGCAGACGCGCCTGAACGAGCGGGTGGTCGAGCGCGGTGTACTCTTTGCCTCTTGTCACGAAAGCGAAGCCAGAAAGGTCGGAGAGCACGGCCCCCGTGCCATATTGGCCATCGAGCCGGAGCAGGGCGCGAGCCTTTGGGATCTGATACGTCGTGAGATACCGACCGATGGCCGTGAGACCCTGACGCAGTTCCTCCCGATAGCGACCGTTGCCCCGGTTGCCAAACGAGCCGAGCCACTGAAAGCTGTGAGCCTGGCTGATGACGGTGCGCGTCCGCACCACTTGCCCACGCTTGCGCCCTCGGTAGCCAGGAGCACAGATCTCATCCAATCGGCGAAAGGCCGGGGGCAGGTCTTCGCTCTGGGGTAAGGCGCGTTGGCGGGCCGCCTCACGCGTGCCATCGAGATCAAAGATCACCCAGGTGTTTCCTGCTCGATCCACCAGGTCCCCGGTTTGCTTCTCGTTGGAGTCGTGGGAGAGTGGGCGACTGAGCAGATCATCGAGAAAGAGCGTGCGCAGGGCTTCAATGGGCGCCTCGCTCAGCGCCGCTAAAAAGCGTGAGAGGGTCGAGCGGGCTGGCAACTGGTCACGCTCAAACAAGGCCATGAAGGGGACGGCAAAGGGCTGCAGTCTTTCGTAGAAGGCTTCCAATGTGCGTTCACCACTGATGGCGTACCCGAAGAGGACCGCGAGAAAATCGATCACCTCGTAGCGTCCGAACCGCCGCCGCGTAAAACGCACACGCTCACTGATCTTGGCCAGGACACCCTGCTTCCGAAGATGCTCGACGATCAGCACCACTTCACCAAACCAGGAGGGTGTCGAGGGGACAGATTCGGCAGAAGTCTGGATGATTACCGCTCCATCAGCAATACTGGTCATATGTGCCTCCTTGAGAAATGGGGACTGTTTTTCATTCTCAAGAAGGCACATTTTTATCCCTGCTCGCTACGGCTTAGCAACTCGTTGCGCATCGCGTGGGATATTCGGGAGGACCTTCATGACGACCCGTTTGGAGCAGTGGACATTGTGGCAGGAGGAATTCCTTACCAGCCATTCAGCGTGTCAGGGCGAAGACGAGGCACGGACGATGACCGCTATCTCTGGCCGACTTTTGCCATTATTGAAAGAAAACAGCCGACTTGGGTACGTATCGAAAATGTTACTGGTTTCGTCAACCTGGCACTCGACCTCGTTCACGCTGACCTGAAAAGCAAAGGGTACAAAACACAAGCATATGTTCTTCCAGCGTGTGGCATCGGTACGCCACATGAACGAGAGCGCACGTTCATGTGGCGCACTCCAACGACTCACGATGCACATCCTCACGGTATCTGTGTCCTGCTCAGATATCCGACTGGGAAGAAGCCCAATGGTTCGTAGGTGCAAATAGGACTCGACGATCAAGTGAGATCGATGCATCCTGGCAATCTCAATCCAGAATAGGTCGAGAGCCTGATGGGGTTCTCAATGAGATGGACAGCACTCGATGGCCCTCTGCCCCAAGCCAGCCGCAAGAGGATTGGGAGCCACCGCGCACCATTCCGTACAATCTGAAACATCGAGCACCCCGACTCAAAGCGTTAGGCAATGCTGTAGTACCTCAACAGGTGTATCCCATTCTCAAGGCTATTGTCGATATCGAGCAGCTCTATAGTGAAGCGTGTGTAGATCAACCCGAAAGTGGTGTAGCGTTGTCACCTACGCTCGCCCTTTGAAGAGAAAGGAACCTTAGATGGCACGAGCACGTAGTCTGCCTTCTGACTTTTTGAAGGACCCTGATGTTATCACCTTGGCGGGTAATGACGAGTGCCTGATTCTGATTGGGCTTATTCTGAATGCTGATGATTACGGGCGGGGAATTGCTCATAGTTTGCGACTGGGGCGTGAAATCCGAGGGTACTCTGCTGAACAAGTGGAGAATGCCCTTTACGCACTGGAAGTAGCTGGACTCGTCATCCTGTATGAGGTTGGTCGCTTTCGTTATTACCATCTACCGCGCTGGAACGAATGGGAGAAATTGACCGAGCCAGCAAAATCAAGGTATCCAGCACCTCCTGGGACATCTGAACCTGATTCATCAAACGAGGATGAGCAGGTGAAAACCAAAAAATTCCTACGGAAACCAAAATATTCTTTAGAAAAGCGCGAAAATCCACAGAAACCTGCTCTAGAAGGAGAAAGGGAATCTGAAAGAGAAATAGAAGGTGATGAAGAGCCGATCCCTGACAACGTGACGAGTTTCCCAAACACTCGCGCCGACACCGCCGCTCTGTCTATGAATGAGATGGAAGAAGTGACTTATGAGGTAGCCTCCATTCTCAAGTTACGCGTCAATGATGCCCTGCGACGACTGGTGCAGGAATATGGTGGTGACCAGTCGCTCTCTCTGTTGGGAGAGGCGGACGCGGCTCGCGAATGGATCGATGATACCCGACGGCGTAATCGTAAAGGGCAACCTATGTCCCCCGCCTTTTTCCGGCGTTGGCTCAAACGCGAATGTGAAGGGAGAACGCATCGACAGGCAACGAGTACGACAGGACCGGATGTATCTTCACCTCATGGAATGCAGCTATCACTGAATAGGACCACAAAACCCCCAAGTTTGATGCACCTCGAACAGCAATATCAGGCTGCCGCAACAGGTCACAGTCCCCATCCTACAATCACGTTTGCAATCGCCATGAGAACAGCAAAGTCTGATATGTTATTCTTCACATGAAGAGTAATCACCACCAAGCTCAAAATCTTGAGGAAAAGGGTGAAGACTCCTCCGATGCCGAAAAGAACTGCGAGGAGGGTGATACCTCCTGGACGGTGTCGAATGGGAATTTTCATCATCCCTCCTGGATATAGAGCGTAAGAGCTGCGATGAGCTGCATGTGTTTGTCCCTTCAGCAGAGAACCTCTTGTTCTTTTTCTTAGAGAGACGAACACCCCCCTTCCTTTTTGTGTATGAATACCCCTCTTCCTGGTGAGTCCACGTTTGTCTCTGCCCCTTCTGTCAACGCCAATAAACTGATTGTGTTGCAAGAAATTGAAAGAAGACAAAGATGAGCATGAAGTGGCTCTATTTGTTCAGTTTAAGCAACCACTCCGAACAGCTTGGCAACCATTGTGACTTGCCCTCTCACATCTCCTTTTGCTCCATCATGCAGTTGCCCTTTGCGTATCATGTTCATGATCTCAAAACCTTGTATGGTTCGCCATGCCGTCTCGAAGGAGAAGAAACCCATCCCAGGTTTCGTCAACCGTTTCATGAAGCGATGATCTTGTTCAACCAAATTATTGAGGTATTTGACTTGCCTTAACCCACCGTTTTCGGGGATGTGTCCTTCGGTTTTCAGTTCAGCAAACGCTTTGGGATATGCGGCGTTTTTATCTACATTGATGACACGGGGTTCAGAGGGATGAGAGGCGACAAGGGTTGGAAGAAAAAAGCGCTTGGCGGCTTTCGCGTCTCTGGTCGCACTCAAGAAGAATTCGAGCATGTTGCCTTGCGACTCAACGGCTCGAGAGAGAGACACCCACTCCTTTTTCACCTTGATGTACGTTTCGTCGACACGCCAGGAGTCCGTTGTCGTCTTCTCATGGGGACGGCAACGTCGATCCAGTTCAGGAGCATACCGTTGGACGAGAGCGATAGAGAGTGCTATGATCGACATGGAGTCCTCGCTCCATCATCATTTCTTCCAGATCTCAGTAGCTCAACGAAGAGCGCACAGACCACCTGACGCACAAGAGCATGATGTCGGACTGGAAATGACGCCATTTAAACGGATTCTGGCTTTGGTTGCTCATGAAAGGAGGCCTCTTTTCCTCGTTTTCATCCACTGTAGCAGATCAGCTTTTTCTTTGCAACACTACCGTATCAGTTCCCTTCCCAGCCACGTGTAAACATCATGTACTGAATTCAAATATAATGGGAGATAGGTATGAAGCAATCCATTCAGCGTGCGCGTAACCCTGCCGACTACGGCTACCCCTCACCAGATATTGTGGCCATTTCAGCCAAAGCGTTAGAGATAACACGACGCTTGACGGAACAGTATGGTGAGTCTCGTTGGTCGAGTAAAGACCCTATGAGCATGCTCGTTGATATTCTTCTTTCGCATCGAACGCGTGATGAACAAACCGCAGCTGGCTATGACAACCTATTGAAACGCTTTGGTTCATGGGAGGGAGTACGTGATGCACCCGTGAATGAAGTGCAAGATGCAATTGCGAACGTGAACTTTCCCGAAGTGAAGGCTCCTCGCATACAAGCGATCATGCGCCAAATCACAGAAGAGCGGGGGAACCTGAAGCTGAATTTCTTGTGCGAAATGCCAGTAGAGGAAGCGGCGGCGTGGCTCAATCGCTTTGAGGGGGTTGGTCCGAAAACGACTGCATGTGTTCTTCTCTTTTCGTGCAGGTTGCCGCTATTGCCAGTTGATGTGCACGTTCACAGAACTACTGGACGTATAGGACTAATTGGGAAAAAAGTGACTGCTGATAACGCTCATCCGCTTTTGCAAGCTCTACTTCCACAGGATGCTCGTGTCATTTACAACTTTCATAAGGGCTTGTTGCGACATGGACAGCGAGTCTGTGTCTACGAAAGACCGCGCTGTAACCAGTGTGTGTTAACAAACCTATGTGACTACTATAAAACAGTAGTGAAACCGGAATAAAATTTGTTATGAGTGATGAGTAACATAAACAGATAGGCAAACTCCTAGGCATTCAGGAGTTTGCCTAACATCGTTAGAAGTAGCAAATTATGAATTATGATACTTTGAGCGTTTGTATGGCAAGAATCGCGCTTTGCAAGCGTCTCTGAAAGTTACTAAATGTATGTCTCTGTAGATGTGCATGTACATCGTGTATCGGGACGCTTAGGACTGATTGGCAAAAAAGTAACGGCAGATAATTGCTCATCCTCTCTTACAGGCCCTGTTGCCACAAGAAGCACGGCCCATCTATAATTTTCACAAGGGCTTGCTACGACATGGGCAGCGTGTGTGCGTGTATGAACGGCCTCATTGTAGTCGATGCGTGATAACGGACCTGTGTGATTATTATAAGACGGTGGTGAAACCGCAATAAAAACTACTTGTATCTATAGCTGTTTGTAGTGGCTAAAGTGATTTAAAGAATCTAGTGGTTAGTCCGATTTACTGTTAATAGGATAAGAGAAGTCAAAAGAGAGAGTGTTCCTTAAATCCGAAAACAAGAGTAAGCTGAATTCAGTACTTGCAACAAACAGCGTCAATATAGCAATGAGGTAGTTACTATGCAGTTCAATCCGCAGCAATTTAGTCAACAAGGTCAATTTGGATCAGATCAAGAGTATCCACAGTCACAGCAATCATCCTCTTATTCACCTCAACAGCTAGAGGGTATGTCGCAACCTCCAGAGGGTACGAGGCAACCCCCATCGCAACAACTACCACCGCAACCCTATCCGCAGTACCCACCACAACAGCAACCTCCACAAGGTTATCCAGGGCAACCGATGTATGCACCTCAAATGCAGCAACCAATGTATCCCTATCCTCCGGCCCAGCCGTTTATGATGATGCCGCAGCAGATCGTCAATGTGAACGTTCAACCGCACCAGCATAGCCTGTTCGTGCGTACCTTATATTTCATCTTCATTGGCTGTTGGGCTGGTTTGATCTGGCTTAACATTGGGTACTTCTTTATTAACGTGAGTTCTGGATAAGCAAGTCCCTCTCCGATGAGTTAGAATAGGAGTCGGACAAAGAACTTCTATCCATCATCGGAGGGATCTCGCAATGAGTTTACTCGATTTGTTTTGTGATGTCGATGA
>JAABUZ0100000324.1_pt1 | contig 53891 bp, 53 predicted proteins | sample 5562091 | NCBI WGS metagenome assembly JAABUZ01 (sample SAMN12813069, study PRJNA571459) | rock metagenome | isolation source: Antarctica rocks | place: Antarctica: Victoria Land, Linnaeus Terrace sud | collected 2015-12-21 | reverse complement strand
CGACGACCGCCGCCCACGACACGACGACGGGCAGGCCGAGGGCGGTGGACAGGCCCACGGACCCCAGGACGCCGATCAGCGTCCCGAGCAGCCCGCCGATGAGCCCGAGGGTGGCGGCCTCGACGAGGAACTGACGCCGGATGACGCGCGGCGCGGCGCCGAGGGCCTTGCGCAGGCCGATCTCGCCGACCCGTTCGGAGACCGACACCAGCATGATGTTCATGACGCCGATCCCCCCGACCAGCAGCGACACGCCGGCCAGGCCGGCGAGCACGGCGGTGAGGGTGTCGGTGATCGAGGTGATGGTGTCGAGGATCGACTGCTGGCTCGAGACGCTGAAGTCGGCGTCGGCCGCGCTGACGTGGTGCAACGAGGCGAGTTCGGCGGTCGCCTCCTGGTCGGCAGCGGAGAGGACGTCCGCGGAGGCCGCGGCCAGGAAGATCGTTTGGACCGTCGTGCGGTTGGTCCCGCCGAGGACGCGGTCGGCCGCTGTGGTGATCGGCAGGACGGCCTGGTCGTCCGGGTCCTGACCTCCGGGGCTGGAGCCCGCTGCGGCCAGCACCCCGACGACGGTCACCGGTGTGGCCGCCACGACGACCGTCTGCCCCAGCGCGTCCCGGGTGCCGAAGAGCTGTTGTGCCGTCGTCGGGCCGAGCACGGCGACCGCGGCGTGGGTACCCACGTCGGCGGCGGTGAGGAACCGGCCCTCGGCGAGCGTCCGGGCCCGCACCGGGGCCCAGGCCGGTTCGGTGCCGACGACGGTGGTCGTCCAGTTGGCCGACCCGGCGGTCAGCGACTCCGAGCGCTGCACGACGGGCGCCACTCCGCTGATGTCCGGCGCGACGTCGTGCGAGCTCAGCGCCGTGGCGTCCTGCACGGTGAGCGTGGACGCCGACCCGGTGCCGCCGCGGACGCCGGAACTGCTCGTGGTACTGCCCGGGCTCACGGTCAGCAGGTTGCTGCCCAGGGAGCTGACACGGGCGGTGATCGACGCCTGCGCGCCCTCCCCCAGCCCGACGGTGAGCACGACCGCGGCCACGCCGATGAGGACGCCGAGGACGGTGAGCAGCGAGCGCAGCCGGTGCGAGCGGACCGCCTGCAGGCCGGCCCGGACGGTCTCGGACCAGTTCACGTGCGTGTTCCTATGGCCCGATGGCTCCCCGCGCCCGCGCCCGCGGCGGCGCGCGAGCCGGCGTCGGCGACGACGGCGCCGTCGCTGAGCCGCACGATCCGATCCGCCGCCGCGGCGACGTCGGCCTCGTGGGAGATCAGCACGATCGTCCGGCCCGCGGCGTGGATCTCGGCGAGGAGGGCGAGGATATCGGCGGTCGAGGTGGAGTCGAGGTTGCCGGTCGGCTCGTCGGCGAGCACCAGCGGCGGGTCGGTGACCAGCGCGCGGGCCACCGCGACGCGCTGGCGCTGCCCCCCGGAGAGCTCTCCGGGACGATGCTCGAGGCGGTCGCCCAGTCCGACCCGCTCCAGGGCGGCCACCGCCCGCTCCCGGCGCCGACCCCGGGCCACGCCCGCGTAGGTCAGTGGCAGCTCGACGTTGCGCCACGCCGACAGCGTCGCGAGCAGGTGGAACTGTTGGAACACGAACCCGATGCGGCGGTTGCGCAGCTCGGCGAGGTCGTCGGCCGACATCGTCCCAACGTCCTCCCCGCCGAGGCGGTAGGCGCCGGTGCTGGGGACGTCGAGGCAGCCCAGCAGGTGCATCAGCGTCGACTTCCCCGACCCCGACGGCCCCATGATCGCCACGTACTCGCCCTCAGCGATCGTCAGCGTCGTCGGCCGCAGCGCCTCGACCTCGAGCGAACCCGCGCGGTAGGTCTTGCCGACCTCGTCGAGCTCGATGAGGGGGCCCGAGATGCTCATCCGCCGCTCCGTCCCGCGCCGCCGGCCCCGCCACCCGTGCCACCGCTGCTGCCGCCCGAGCCACCCGAGCCACCCGAGCCGCTGGCGCCACCGCCGCCGCGCCCACCGAACAGACCGCCGCCCCCGGACCCGGTGCCGCCCGACGAGCCGGTCGCCGTCCGCGGCGCTGACGGGACAACGACCGCGGTCCCCAGCGCGAGCCCGCTGACGATCTGCGTCCGGCCTTCGGACGCCGCGCCCACGACAACCGGCGTCAGGGTCTGCGCTCCGTCGTGGAGGGCGGTCACGGTGGTCACTCCACCGTCGTCGTGCACCGCCGCGCTGGGCACGGTGAGCACGCCGGCCAGCTCCGCGGTGACGATCGTGACCTGCGCGGCGGCGCCGGCGAACAGCGGCGTCGGGCTCCGGTCGATCTCCACGGTCACCGGGTACGAGGCCACCCCGGACGACGACGTGGCCAGCATCCCGACGGTGGAGACAACGCCGGGCACCGGCTGCTGCGCGCCCGCGGGTGTCACCTCCGCGGTCTGCCCGGTGTGGACCTGCCCGACTTGGGTGTCGTCCACCGAGGCGTCGACGAGGTAGGAGCCGGCGCTGATGACGACGATCTGGGCGCTCGACGCCGACCCGCTCGCGGCCGACCCCGACGCCGTGCTCGATCCGCCCGACGAGGTGCCCGACGAGGTGCCGGAGCTTCCGGACCCCGGCCCGGCAGACCCCGAACCACCCGACCCCGAACCACCCGACCCCGAACCGCTGGTGGTCTGCGTGCCTGCGGAGGAGGACGCCGACGCCGCGGACCCCGACGACGCCGAGCCGCTACTGCTCGTGGTGCTCGCACCGCCCGACACCTGCTGCCCGGCGCTGATGTTCACCGCGGCCACCACTCCGGTGATGGGGCTGGTCATGGCGGTGCCGCCGACGTTCTGCTCGGCGTCGGCGAGCTGCGCGGTGGCCGCCGTGAGGGCGGCTCGGTCGGCGGCGAGCTGGGTGGACGTGGTGATCGACGCCTCGTCGGCGTCGACCTTCGCCTGGTCGGTGGCGACGCTCGCCCGCTGTTGCGCGGCCTGGCTCGTGAGGGAGACCGAATCGAGGGAAGCGAGCGTCTGGCCCTGGGTGACCGGCTGGCCCACCGAGACGTCGACCGCGGTCACCTTCCCGCCGGCGGGGAAGGAGAGGTTGGACTGCTGGGCCGGCTGGATCGTGCCGGTGGCGGCCAGCGAGGTGCGGACCGTGCCGACCTGCGCGGTCGCCGTCGCCGGCGCAGCCGTCGTGTCCGAGCTGAACACGCCCCCCACCGCCAGCACCACCGCGACGACGACCACGAGCACGACCAGCAGCACGAGACGGCGCCCGGTCGGGCGGCGGAAACGGCGCAGCGACAGCACGTTCATGTCTGCTCGTCGGGGTGCGACGCCGTCTCGAGGTCGGCGGTGAGGCGTTCGAGCAGCTCGACGAGCCCGACGACGTCGTCCTCCGACCAAGCGGCCGTGGCCTTCGACAGAAGCGCGCGCCGTCGGGCGCGCGCCCGCGCGAACATCTCGCGCCCGTGCTCGGTCGCGACGAGCTGGGTCGCCCGGCCGTCGTCGGGGTCGGCGTGGCGCTCGGCGAGTCCGCGCTCGACGAGGGCGCTCACCGCCCGGCTCACTCCGGATGGGTCGGCGCGGGTGCGCTCGGCGAGCTCCTTGACCCGGTGCGGTCCCTCGGTGACCAGCATCGCCAGCACCATGTAGCCGCCCCGCTCCATCCGCGGCAGCCGGTCGTCCCCGCGGCCGGACTCGTGCTCGCCCTTGCCCACCCCGGGCCGCAGGAGACGGCGGATGCGCATGAGCTCGCGGGTCAACCGGTCGGCATAGTGCTCAAGCCCGGCTTCACCCCCGGCGGGCGCGGACGCACGACACCGCCCCTGCACGGGGCCTGTGGTCCGCTGGTCGAAATCCATGACGAGCACAACCATATGACCGCGGCATGTAGTCGCGGTGAGCCAGCACCAGGCTCTCCCCCTCAGGTGCCCGGTCCGCGGTCGGGGCGCGGGCCATCGCCGTGGAGGGCGCGCGTGAGCAGGGCGGTCAGGTCGGGCCCGTCGACCGGGCGGGGGTTTGCGTAGGGCTCCATGAGGACCTGCCGGACGACGTCGGCCATGCCCTCGGTCGGCATGCCCACGGTGGCGAGGTTGGTGGGCGCCCCCAGTCGGTTGGCGAGCTGCCAGAGCGCGCTGGCCGGGTGCAGGTCGACTCCGAGGGCCCGACGCAGCGCAGCCATCGCCTCGGGGGCGGCGGGGCTGTTGAACGCGACGACGTGGGGCAGGAGCACCGCGTGCACGTCGGCGTGCGGGAGGTCGAACGTGCCTCCGAGCACGTGGCAGAGCTTGTGGTGCAGCGACATCGTGGTCGACCCGAGCGCGGCGCCGCACAGCCACGATCCGCGGAGCGCGTCGGTCCGCGCGTCGGGATCGGTGGGGGTGCGGACGATCCGCTCCAGCGCGCCGACCAGGGCGCGTACCCCGTCCTCGGCCATCAGCGCGGGGATCGGGGAGAGATCCGGGGCGTACAGCGCCTCGACGGCGTGCGCGACGGCGTTGAGTCCGCTGGTGACCGATGACCCGACCGGTAGGCTGTGGGTGAGGTCGGGGTCGTAGACCACCGCGCGTGGCAACACCTTGCGGTTGCGGCCGGTTCGCTTGACCCCGTCCTCTGTGACGCCCCAGATCGGCGTCATCTCGGACCCGGCGTAGGTCGTTGGGACAGCGACCATGGGGAGGCTGTCCCGCAGGGCGAGGGCCTTCCCCAGCCCGATCGTGGACCCGCCCCCGACCGCCACGCAGCCGTCGACGCCGGCGGCACGGGCCGCCGTGCCCGCGGCCTCGGCGGTGGCGATGGGGACGTGCACGCGGGCGCCGGCGAACACGCTCACCGCGCGGTGACCGAGTATGTCGGCGATCCGGCGAGCACCGTGCTCCTGCTGCGGCGTGCACAGCACGAGAACCCGCTGCATGCCGAGCCGGTCGACCTCGCCAGCAAGCTCCGGGCAGCACCCGGGCCCGAAGACGACACGCATGGGCAGCGTCTCGTAGGTGAACGCCCTCATCCCGCGGCCACCGGCGCCGCCCGGCGGGACGGGTCGAGCTCGACGGGATCGAGGACGAGGTCGATCTCGGCGAGCCGGAACGGGGTGTCGACGCCGTGGGCCTGGGCTCGTTGCGTGTCCTCGACGAGGGTGAAGTCGGCGACCAGGCTGGACTTGACGGCGAACACCGCGTCGGAGTCGAGGTAGGGGCTGCCGGCGACGAAGACGTGCGTGGTCAGGGTCCGGTGGCCCGGAGCGTCAACCAGGAAGTGGATGTGTGCGGGTCGGTAGGGGTGCCGTCGGGTGGCTGTGAGCATCGCGCCGACGGGGCCATCGGTGGGGATCGGGTAGTGGCTCGGCACGACCGTGCGGAACCAGAACCGGCCCTCGCTGTCACTGTGGAACAGGCCGCGCCCGTTGCCCAGCGGCTGCAGGTCGGGCTGCTGGACGTCGTAGAAGCCCTTCTCGGTGCACTGCCAGACGTCGATGGTGGCTCCGGCCAGGGGCGTGCCGTCGGGGTCGAGGACGCGGCCGGTCACCACGGCCTGCGCCGCGCCGCCCAGCAGGTCGATGTTCTCGCCGTTCTCTCGCTCGGGGGACTCGACGACGTGGAACGGGCCGAGCACGGTGGATTCGGTGCCCGCCTCCTGGCCGTTGAGGGTCTCCACGAGCATCGACACGCCCAGGACATCGGAGAGCAGGATGAACTCCTGCCGGGTGTCGTCGCAGCGCTGACCGGTCGCGGTGAGGAACGCGATCGCGGCCTCCCACTCCGCGACCGTGGGCCGGACCTCGCGGACGAAGTCGTGCAGGTGCGGCACCAGCTTCTGCAGGATCTCGCGCAGCCGTGGATCGGGCGTGTCGGCGAAGCTCGCCACGACTGCCTCGGTGGCCGTGTCGGCGGTCGTGTCGGCGGTGTCGGTCATGCCCGCTCCCCCGGGCCCAGGCCGAGCAGCCGCTCCGCGTTGAGGTGAGCGATCTTCGCCCGGTCAGCCTCGCTGATCGGGGCGTCGCGGAGGAAGGCGGTGGCCGTCGCCATGTCCTCGAAGGGATGGTCGGTGCCGAAGAGGATGTGGTCGGCGCCCAGGGCGAGCAGCGAACACAGCAGCGGCGCGGCCGAGCACACGCCGCTGGTCGTGACGTACAGGTGACGTCGCAGGTACTCCGAGGGCTTCCCCCGGGCGAGCTCGATGCCGTGGTGGGCGTGGAAGTCCCACCGCGAGTCGAGTCGCCACAGTACGAACGGGAGCGCCTCGCCCATGTGCCCGAGGAGCAGCTTGGCCTCGGGGAAGTCGTCGAAGACCTTCCCGAACACCAGCCGCAGGACGTGCGCGGCGGTGTCGGTGCCCCAGCTCCACATCGGGCCGACGAGCTCGGGGTGACCGGAGAGCACGTGCGGCGAGTCCACCCCGGTGGCCGGGTGGAGGTAGAGCGGCACGTCGAGGCCTTCGGCCTGCTCCCACACCACCCGCAGCGAAGGATCGTCGAGGTAGCGCCCCTGGGTGTGGGCGTTGACGAGCGCTCCCGGCAGCCCGAGCTGGGTCACCGCGCGTTCCAGCTCCTTCGCGGCGGCCTGCGGGTCCTGCAGGGGCAGGGCGGCGAAGCCGGCGAAGCGCGTGGGGTGCGCCGCGATGGTGTCGGCCAGTAGGTCGTTCACCGCGATCGCCCGCTGCACGGCGACCGACGGGTCGCTCTCGGCCTGGATGCCCGGGCTGTTCAGAGACAGCACCGCGACGTCGAGGCCGGCGGCGTCCATCCGTTCGAGCCGCTCCCCGGTGAGGTCGAGAAGCTGCCGCGAGGCCTCCTGCCACACGTGCGGCTCGGCGATGGTGGCCGTGCCGGTGCCATAGGCCGCCAGCTCCGGGGTGACGAAGTGCTCCTCGAGACCGATCATCCCGCTCCTCTCGTTTCACCATCGTGCATTGACTTCCTCGATAATGAAACCTACTGTCCCGCCGTGTCAAACCTCACATGGAGGAGCGCGCATGGCTCGTACCGAGCCCGGGACCGATACCGACGCGGACGTCGTCGTCGTGGGCTACGGCCCGGTCGGGATGGTCGCCGCGGCCCTGCTCGGCCGCGCCGGGCACTGCGTCCTGGTCCTTGCGCACCCATGGAGGCGAACAGCTCGTGGGTGGGCATCGACCCGGCGCGCTCCCATTCGTCGACGTACGGGTCGACCTCCCGCTCGACGAACGCCCGGACCGACTTCCGGAACGCCTGGTGCTCCTCTGTGAACACGACCATCAGGGGCCTCCTCGTTCGTGCGGCAACAGGTGGATGCACCCTTGGCGGTGCGCGTCGACCGTCTCCCGGGGGAAGCCACCGACGGTGGCGATCGCGATCGGATCAGCCATCGGAGTCGCCGCTGTCAGCACCGCCATCGCTCGCGGCCAGCGTCGCCAGCGTCGCGTGCGCCTCGACGTACTGGCCGACCGCGACGTGCACCGTCTCCACCACGCCGTCGGTGGCCGCGAGGGCTGGGTACTCCATCTTCATCGCCTCGAGCACGACGAGCTTCTGCCCGGCCACGACGTGCTCGCCCGCCGCGACGAGGACCTCGACGACGGTGCCCGGGACCTCGGAGACCGGACCGCCGGACGTGACGGCGGCGTCGGCGAGGGGAAGGCGGGGGTGGGGCCGCCAGACCGTGCCACCCTCGGCGTCGTCGACGAAGGTGGTGCCGTCGGCGTCCCCGGTGCCCTCGGCGTAGGTGCTCACCCGGCACGGCCACTCGACCCCGGCGTGGCCGATGCGCACACCCTGCGGGGAGAGCCCTCGCAGCGGGAGGACGTACTCGACACCGTCGACGCCGAGGTCGAGGGCCGTGTCACCGGAGGCGGCGCCGAGGCGGTAGCCGACCTCATGCCCGTTCCACCTGGCGCGGGCGCGCGGCGCCCGGCGCAGCAGGCGGAAGCCCGGTGGGACGAGGTCGTCGTGGGTCCGGCGGCCCGCCGCCGCGCACGCCACCGCGGCGGCGAGGTGGACGGGGGAGGGCGTGGCCGGGTCGGGCGTGCGCAGGCCGGCGTGCCGGTCGAGGAAGTCGGTGCGGGTCTCGCCGGCGAGGAAGTCGGGGTCGCGCAGGATGGCGACGAGCAGGTCGCGGTTGGTGACCGGCCCGTGGATGTCGGCGGCCGCGAGCCCGCGGGCGAGGCGGCGGGCGGCCGCGGCGCGGGTCGGGGCGTGGGCGATCACCTTGGCGATCATCGGGTCGGAGAACGCACTGATGGTGCCGCGTACTCCGACCGCGTCCTCCCAGCGAAGGTGTCCGTCGCCGGCGTCGTGGGCGTAGCGGTGCAGCGTCCCCGGCGCGGGCCGGTCGTCGTGCGCGGGGTCCTCGGCGTAGAGGCGGACCTCGATCGCGTGCCCGCGGGGCACCATGTCGTCCTGTGTGAACGGGAGCACGGCGCCCTCGGCGAGGGCGAGCTGTAGACGCACGAGGTCGACGCCGTAGACCTCCTCGGTGACGGGGTGCTCGACCTGCAGGCGGGTGTTCATCTCCAGGAACGAGAAGTCGTCTCCGTCGAGGAGGAACTCGACCGTCCCGGCACCGACGTAGCCCAGGCCCTCGGCGAGGGCGATCGCCGTGGCACCCATCCGCGTCCGCAGATCGGGCCCGACCACCGGTGACGGAGCCTCCTCGACGACCTTCTGGTGGCGGCGCTGGATTGAGCACTCCCGCTCGCCGAGGTGCACCACGTTCCCGTGCGCGTCGGCGAGGACCTGGATCTCGACGTGGCGCGGGGCGGCGACCAGGCGTTCCAGGAAGACGGTGTCGTCGCCGAAGGACCGGCCGGCCTCGGCGCGCGCGGAGCGGACGGCGTCGGCGAGCGCGCCGGCGTCGCACACCTCGCGCATCCCGACGCCGCCGCCACCGGCACTGGCCTTCACCAGCAACGGGTAGCCGACGGCGTCGCCCGCGCGGGACCAGTCGTCCGGGTCGTCGGAGTCCAGCAGCGCGTCGGGCAGCGTCGGCACCCCGGCGTCGCGGGCCAGGGCCTTCGCTGTGTGCTTCACGCCCATCGCCTCGATGCAGCGCGGCGGCGGCCCCACCCACACGAGCCCCGCGTCGGCGCACGCGCGGGCGAACACGGCGTTCTCGGCGAGGAACCCGTAACCCGGATGGACCGCGTCGGCGCCGGCGGACCGGGCAGCGTCGAGGATCTGCTGCTGGTCGAGATAGGTCTCGGCACTGGTCGACCCCGTCAACGCCACGGCGCGATCCGCGTCGGTGACGTGCGGGTCGTGGGCGTCGGGCTCGGAGAACACGGCGACGGTGCGGATGCCGCCGGCGTGCGCGGCGCGGATCACCCGGCGGGCGATCTCGCCGCGGTTGGCCACGAGCAGCGTCGTGATCACAGCCACCTCTCGTGTGCTCGCGAGGCCGGGCTTCGGGGGGTTCTCGAGGGCGGAGCCCCCGAGGGTGGAGCCCCCGAGGGTGGGTCACATCCGGAACGGGGCAAAGCGGGTGGTCCCGGCGACCGGCGCGGAGTGCACTGCGGAGAGCGCCAGGGCGAGGACGGTGCGGGTGTCGCGCGGGTCGATGACGCCGTCGTCCCAGACGCGGCCGGAGGCGTAGATCGCGTTCGACTGGGCTTCCACGGTGTCCTCGACGGCCTTCCGGGTGGCGCGGTCGGTCTCCGCGTCGTACTCGCGGCCCGCTCGCTCGGCCGATCGGCGCGCCACCATCGACATCACCCCCGCGAGCTGGGTGCCGCCCATGACCGCGATTCGGTGGTTGGCCAGGTGAAGACGAAGCGCGGGTCGTAGGCGCGCCCGGACATGCCGTAATTCCCGGCGCCGTAGGACGCGCCGACCATGAGCGTCAGGTGCGGCACCGCGGAGTTGGAGACGGCGTTGATGAGCTTCGCGCCGTCCTTGATGATCCCGCCGCGCTCGTAGGCCGAGCCGACCATGAACCCGGTGATGTTCTGGACGAACAGCAGCGGGATCGACCGGGCGTTGGCGAGCTGGACGAAGTGCGCGCCCTTCCGGGCCTCCTCGGAGAAGAGGATCCCGTTGTTGGCGAGCACGCCGACCGGGTGGCCCCCGAGCGAGCCCCAGCCGCACACCAGCGTCGTGCCGTAGAGCGGCTTGAACTCGTCGAACCGCGACCCGTCGAGCACGCGGGCGAGGACGTCGCGGACCTCCACCGAGCGCTTGGCGTCCGAGGCGGCGCAGCCGAGCAGCTCCTCGGCGGGGTAGACCGGCTCGTCGGGCGGCAGCGTCGGCCCGGGCCCGGCGCGGGTCCATCCGAGATCGGCGACGATCTGCCGCCCGATCCGCAGGGCGTCGTGCTCGTCGGCGGCGAGGTGGTCGGCGAGGCCCGACTCCCGCGCGTGCATCTCCGCGCCCCCGAGGGTCTCGTCGTCGACGTCCTCGTTGATGGCCATCTTCACCAGCGGCGGCCCGCCGAGGTACACCGTCGCCTGCCCGCGGACGAACACCGTGTACTCGCTCATCCCCGGCATGTACGCCCCGCCGGCGGTGGAGCTGCCGAAGACCAGCGAGATCGTCGGGATTCCCGCGGCCGACAGGCGCGTCATCTCCCGGAAGGTCCGCCCACCGGGCACGAACAGGTCGGCCTGGCGCGGGAGGTCGGCTCCACCGGATTCCACGAGGGCGATCACCGGCAGCCGGTTGCGCTCGGCGATCTCCAGCGCCCGCAGCTGCTTGGTGACGCCGATCGGGGTGAGCGACCCGCCCTTCACCGTCGGCTCGTTGGCGACGAGCACGCAGTCGACGCCGCTGACCGGCCCGATCCCGCAGATCAGCCCGGCACCGGGCGTCGTCCGGTCGGGCTCGTGCGCGCCGGCCAGCGCCGCGACCTCGAGGAACGGGGCGTCGGGGTCGAGGAGCAGGTCAACGCGCTCGCGGGCGGTGAGCCTGCCGCGCTCGTGGTGGCGGTCGACGTACTGCGTCCCGCCCGCGGCCAGCACGGTGTCGACCACCGTGTCGAGGGCACCCAGGGCGTCGAGCATGGCGGCGCGGTCGGCGACGTAGGTGTCCGAGCCGGGGTCGAGGTGCGAGCGCAGGACGGTCACCGCCAGGCCTCGCGGACCGGGTCGGTACCGGGCGGACCGGCGAACATCTGCCCGAGCTCCATCCACTCCCGCGCCGCGGCGCCGACGACCTCCAGCGCCGTGTCGTCGACGTGGCGGCGCCGGACGAGAACGAGGCAGAACTCCTCGGCGTCGCCGCGGATCACGTCGCCACCCTCCGCGAAGGTCCACACCGCGCCCGACGGGGCGGTCAGCTCGACGCGCACCGGAGTCGCCGGCGGTGCCAGCCCGCGCGCTCGGTAGCCCTGCGGACGGGCGCGGACCGCGAGGTCGACGACGTGGCGCAGCCGGTCGGTGGGCGGGAAGGGGGCGTCGAGGGCGTCGGCGATGTCGCCGCCGTGCGCCCAGGTCTCCATGATCCGGCTGGTGATCGCGGAGCGCAGCGACATCGCGGGGCCGTACCAGGGGAGCCGGGCCGACGGGTCGCTGATCTCCAGCGCCCGGGCGGCCCGGTCGAACGCCAACGCCGCGTCCTGCCACCATGCGAGCGCCGCGGGACCCACCGAGGGCACCTGGTCGCCCGCGCGGTCGACGAACCCTTCGAGGTCGGTGATCGCGTCGCGCTCGGCGACGAAGTCGTCGGGGGTGGAGATCGCGCGGGCGAACGCGGCGTCGAACCATCCGAGGTGGGCGATCTGGTCGCGCACCGTCCACGGCGTCGCTCGGGTCGCCGCGGACCACTGCGCGCGGGGGATCTCCCGGACGAGTCCCATCACCGCGGCACGTTCGGCGTCGAGATCGGTGAGCAGTTCCTCCACGGTCGGGCTCACCGGTCGAGCCCCAATCGGGAGGCGACGACCTCGTCCAGGATCTCCGTCGTACCGCCGCCGATACCGAGGATGCGGGCGTCGCGGTAGTGCCGTTCCACTTCCGTCCCGTGCATGTAGCCGGCTCCTCCGTGCAGCTGGACGGCCTGGTCGACGACGTGGTCGCACGCCGCCACGGCGGTGTTCTTGGCCATCGCGATCTCGGCCCGCACGTCCTCTCCGCTCTGCCAGCGCGCGTACACGTCGCGGACGTAGGTGCGGGCGACGGTGGCCTGCCGGGCCATCTCGGCGATGCGGTGGCGGACGACCTGTCGGTGCGCGAGCGGCGCCCCGAACGTCACGCGCTGCCGGGCCCAACCGATCGTCAGGTCGACGCAGCGCTGCGCGGTGGCGTAGGCCTGGACCGCGAGGGAGAGCCGCTCGGACTCGAAGTTCGCCATGATCTGCCGGAACCCCGTGCCCTCGGGCCCGACGAGGTTCGCGGCCGGTACCCGGACCGCGTCGAAGCGCAACTCGGCGGTGTCGCTGCAGTGCCAGCCCATCTTGCGCAGCCGGGTCCGGGAGACGCCGGGCCGGTCGGTCTCGATCACCAGCAGGGACACCCCGCGGTGACCGGGTCCTCCGGTACGCACCGCCGTGGTGACGAAGTCGGCCCGGGTACCGGAGGTGATGTAGGTCTTCGCGCCGGTGACGACGTAGTGATCGCCCATGTCGTCGTCGTGGCTGCGGCGGGCACGCGTCGTGATCGCGGCGACGTCGGAGCCGGTGTCGGGCTCGGTGACGCCGAGGCTGCAGATCGTCCGCCCCACCAGCGCCGGGCGGACGAAACGGTCGATCAGGTCGGGGTCGCCGGCCACGGCGATGTGGGGCGCCGCGATCCCGTGGGTGAACAGGCCCGCGCAGACGCCGCTGGAGCCGCCGCGCAGGATCAGTTCCTCCGTGACGAGCGCCGCGTCGAGGTGCTCACCGGTGCCGCCCGCCGCCACGGGAAAGCCCAGCTCGAGCAGCCCGAGATCGCCCGCGCGGGCATGCAGCGACCGCGGCAGCTCGCCGGCGTCCTCCCAGACAGCCAGGTGCGGCCCGATCTCGCGCTCGGTGAAGTCGGCGACGAGCGCCCGCAGGGCCCGGCGTTCGGGGGTGCTCCACGCGGCGTGGGCCGACTGCGCGGATCCGCTCTCCCGCCCCGGGCGGACGGTGCCCGTGGCCGCCCGGCCCGAAGCGACCCGGCCCGCCATCCCCTCACTCATCGCGACTCCCTCGCCGACGTGAGCCTACATGCGCTGCTCGCGCGGCCTTCGTCCACGCGGGGGCCCGCTACGCCGCCGACGACCCCGCGACCACGGGGGCGTTCCAGCGCGAGGTGGTGCGGCCCGCCGACCGCCGTCGCGGACGTCTTACGTCATCCTTGCCCCTGAGCGTGTGCCTGCGCGCCACAGCAGGTAGATCGCGCCGGAGACGAGGAAACCGACCTCGAAGCCGAGATCGCCGATCTGCGGGAGGGCCTGCGCGACGAAACCCGTGAACGCGGTCTGGTTGGAGAACAGCACGATCGACACGACGATCCCGGCCAGCATGGCGACCGGGCCGGCGACGTTCTTGTGCGTCGTGTCGAAGAGCAGTCCCTCGCTCGGGGTGCCGCGTCGCAGGTACCAGTCGGCGAACACGACGGCGAGCCACGGTCCGATCCAGTACGCGATGATCAGCAGGAAGCCCTCGTAGGCCTGGCCGGCGTCGGCCAGCCCGAAGAGCGCCACGACGACACCGAGCACGCCGAAGACCCCGGCGGCGAGCGCGCGACGCAGCAGCAGCGGCAGCCGCAGGCCCAGCGCCACGAACGACATCGAGCCCGAGTAGACGTTGATGGCGTTCGCGGCGACGGCGCCGACCGCGATGCACAGCAGGGTCAGCGCGGCGAGCCAGCCGGGCAGGTTCGCCGTGAACGCGCTCGTCGGCTTCTCGAGGGCACCACCGCCGATCCCGCCGATGGTCGCCGACGCCGCGCCGACGGTCTCGAGGATGAGGCACGGGACGAAGACACCGAGCCCGGCGGCGACGCCGGTCGCCTTGGCGCTGGTGCCGACCGGCAGGTACCGGGTGTAGTCGGTGGCGTACGGGTTCCAGCCGGCCGCGTAGCCGAAGGTGGCGCCGACCGTGAGGAGGAAGCCGGGGAGCGTCGGCGGAACGTCGCCGGTGGGCACGAACGCCGGCTCGACCTGCGTCAGGATCACCACCGACGTGATCGTGAAGACGACGGCGAGGACGGGGAGGACGACCTTCTCGAAGCTGTGGATCAGGTTGTGGCCGAGCAGGGCCACCACGATCTGGATCACGGCGACGACGAGGAGGCCGAGCCAGGCCGGCATCCCGGTGAGCGTGGAGAGCGCGAGGGCGCCGGAGACGCTGTTGACCGCGAACCAGCCGATGCCCCCGACGATGGCGTTGAGACCGGCCGGGAGCGCGTTGCCCACGAACCCGAACCCGAGCCGGGAGAGCACCATCATCGGCACACCGGACGAGGGGCCGCGGGCCGAGAGCAGCCCGTGGGTCAGCGAGCCGAGGGCGCTGCCGATCAGGATCCCGAGGACGGCGCCCCAGAACGGCAGACCGAAGGCGCCGACCGCGAGGACCCCGACGAAGATCGTCGCGAATTCGAGGTTGGGCGAGACCCAGGTCCAGAACAGCTGGCGGGGGACGCCGTGCCGCTCGGCGAGAGGGATGAACTCGGCCCCGCCGGGCTCGACGGCGACGACCTTGTCCCCGTAGACGCCGTCGCGGAGGACCACGTCGGTCGGCTCCTGGGTGACGGACATGGTGCTCTCCTCGGTTCGGGGACTGGCCGGCGATGATGGCGGCGGACTTCTCGACCGGGTGGCTCGCCGGTGGTCATCGGGGGCCTCCGATGTCCTCGAGCCAGGTGTCGGGCGCCTCGGCGGCGAAGCGCGTCATCAGCTCGGCGCACTCGGGGTCGTCGAGGACGGTGACCTCGACGCCGTGCTCGGACAGCCACTCGTGCTGCCCCCCGAACGTCCGCGCCTCGCCGACCACCAGCCGCGGGATGCGGAACTGCATGATGAGGCCGGCGCAGAAAAGGCACGGCGAGAGCGTGGTCACCATCGTCGTGTCGCGGTAGTGCGGACGCCGGCCGGCGGCCCGGAACGCCGCGGTCTCCCCGTGGGCAGCCGGGTCGCCGTCCTGCACCCGCCGGTTGTGCCCGCTGCCGAGCACCACGCCGTCGGCGTCGACGAGCGCCGCCCCGACCGGCACCCCGCCGGCCGCCGCGCCCGCCCGCGCCTCCGCGAGCGCGACCGCCAGCAGCGCCTTCGGTTCAGTGCTCGCCGCCACGGCCACCAGCATCACCCTCGGGCCCCGCTCGCAGGTGACGGCCCGGTTACCGGTCCCCCTGCGGCGCTTCGTCGGCACGGGCGCCGGGAATGCCGAGCGGGTGCCCGAGCTGCCCGAGGTGGAGAACGCGCGTCAGGTCGTGGAGCGCGCCCTCGACCGCACCATCACCGACGTCGACGACGCCGATGAGTTCGTCTGCCGCCCCCACGCGCCCGGCGATATCGCGAAGGCCCTCGTGGGCGGTCGGCTCACCACCGCGCACCGCCGCGGCAAGACGATGTGGTGCGACACCGTCACCGCGGACGGCACCGTCGGCCCGCACCTCGGGATCCACCTCGGCATGGGAGGGTGCATCGTCGTCACCGACCCGTCCGGGGACGGCGTCTCCGGCGAGGGTCATGCCGGGGGTGACCCGCACACCGGTGGCATGCCCTCGAAGCCGGGGGAGAAGCCGGAGTGGGACCGGGTGACGATCTCGTTCGACGACGGCGGCCAGCTGCGTCTCTTCGACAAGCGCCGTCTCGGACGCGTGCACCTCGAGCCCGACGTCGACGCCCTGGGCCCCGACGCCGCGGAGATTTCCCGCGACGAGTTCCGCGCCCGCGTCGGTCGCGGCACCGCTCCGATCAAGGCCCGGCTGCTCGACCAGTCCGTTCTCGCCGGGGTGGGCAACCTCCTGGCGGACGAGACGCTCTGGCAGGCGGAGCTCAGTCCCTTGCGCCCCTCGGGAGAGCTCGACACCGACGAGCTCGACGCCCTGCGCCGGGCCCTGCGCGAGGCCACCCGTCAGGCGATCCGCAAGGGCGGCGTGCACACCGGCACGATGATCCGCCACCGTCGAAAGGACGACACCTGTCCGCGCTGCGGTGCGTCGATGGAGCGCGGCACGGTCGGGGGACGCACCACGTGGTGGTGCCCCGCCGAGCAGGGTTGAGCCGGTCGACCTTGCGCCGGCCGGCGGCGCCCGGCGTGGCGGGCGCCACTACTAGGGTCGGGAACGGCAACGACGCCCATCCCGCGGGAGAGCCCCATGACCCGGCCATCTGCCTCGTTCACCTTCTCCGAGCTCACCCCGACGGCGTTCCTCGACCGCTCGGCGCACGCCTTCGCGTCGCGCACCGCGATCGTCGACGGCGACCGGCGCTTCACCTACGCCGAGTTCGGCGACCGCTCCCGGCGTCTCGCGGGCGCCCTCGCCGACCTCGGCGTCACCGCCGGCGACCGCGTCGCGGCTCTGGCCACCAACAGCCACGTCATGCTCGAGGCCCACCACGGCGTCCCCTACGCGGGCGCCGTCCTCGTCCCGCTCAACACCCGGCTGAGCCGCGACGAGCTCGTCCACATCATCGGGCACTCGGGGGCGCGGGTCCTCATCGTCACGCGCGAGCTCACCGACCTCGCCCGGGAGGTCGCGGCCGAGACCGGCGTCGACCTCGTCGAGGAGGGCGAGGACTATGAGGGCCGGCTCGCGACGGCGACGCCGCGGGTTCACCCCGTCGACGACGAGCGCGGGCTGCTCGCGATCAACTACACGTCCGGTACCACGGGTCGGCCCAAGGGCGTGATGTACCACCACCGTGGCGCCTACCTGCAGGCCCTCGCGATGGCGTTCCACCTGCGGCTCGAGCCAGGGTCGCGCTACCTGTGGACGCTACCGATGTTCCACTGCGACGGCTGGTGCTTCCCGTGGGGTGCCACCGCCGCCGGCGCCACCCACGTCTGCCTGCGCGCCATCGACGCCGAGGAGATCTGGCGGCTGATCCGCGAGGAGGGCGTCACGCACTACTGCGCGGCGCCGACGGTGCTCACGATGATCGCCAACACCTCGGCCGCCGACGCGGGCCCGCTCCCGGACCGCCGCGTCAGCGTCGCCACCGGCGGGGGCCCGCCGTCGCCGACGCTGATCGCGCGGATGAACGAGCTCGGCATGCGGGTCACACACCTTTACGGGCTCACCGAGACCTACGGGCCGGCCGTGGTCAACGACTGGCACCCGGAGTGGGACGACCTCGACCCCGAGGAGCGGTCCCGGTTGGCGGCGCGCCAGGGGGTCGGGAACGTGGTCTGCCAGGCCCTGCGGGTGATCGACGAGACGGGGGCCGACGTCCCCGCCGACGAGGAGACCCTCGGCGAGCTGGTGGTACGGGGCAACGACGTGATGCTCGGCTACTACCGCGACGAGGAAGCGACGGCGGAGGTCGACGCCGGCGGCTGGTTCCGTACCGGGGATCTCGGCGTCGTCCACCCCGACGGTTACGCCGAGATCCGTGACCGGTCCAAGGACGTGATCATCTCCGGTGGGGAGAACATCGCCTCCGTCGAGGTGGAGCGGGTCCTCGACAGCCACCCGGCGGTCGTCGAGTCGGCGGTGGTCGGCGAGGTGCACGAGCAGTGGGGCGAGGTGCCGGTCGCCTACGTGACGGTGCGCTCGGAGGTCGACCCCGACGAGCTCGTCGAGCACGTCCGGAACCACCTCGCGCGCTTCAAGGCGCCGCGGCGCATCGTCTTCGGCGACCTCCCGAAGACCTCGACCGGGAAGATCCAGAAGAACGTGCTCCGGGGCCGCGCGTGAGAGCCGGGGCCGCTCTTCCCGCGGCCCGGTGACTTGTACCACACTGGTCGACGTCGTTCGGGTCGCCGGTGGAGCGTGGTGGGCATGGGTCCAGGACTGTCACGGTGGTGGGGACGCGCCCAGCGGCGCCCTGATGCGGAGGCCCCGGCGCCCGTACCCCCGACGGCCGCGCTCCCCGTCCCCACCGCGCCGCCGGCCGTCGCGCAGCCGGTCCCGGCGATGTCGGAGCCGTCGACCCCCATCCCCGTCCAGGGTCAGGGCGCGGACGTGACGCGCCGCCGCCGGCGGGCCGACGAGCAGGTCGCGTCGCTGCAGGCCTTCGAACGGCGCCTCGGTGAGCAGCTCCGCGTCGCGCAGGCCGGGGGCCGCAAGGACGTCGTCCGGGAGCTCCTGTCCCGGCGCCTCGCGGTCCGCGCGCGGCTCGAGGAGGCTCTCCGGCGTCGCGACGCCCTCCAGGACATCGAGGACCATCTCGTCGGCGACCCGCCCACCCTTCCGGCGGTTCCCGCGGCGTCTCCGGGTCGCGCGGGCGTCGGGTCCTGAGTCTCCGCCCACGCGGCGTCGATGTGATCGGTCGTCCGACCCGACCGCGACGCGGCCGTGGGGAGCGTGGTGCAGGATGGCGGTGGTCCGGGAGGAGACCACGACGGAGGCGACGGGCGCCTCGCGCCGTGCCGTCGGTCGGCGTCAACCCGGACGAGGAGGTCGGCGGTGACCACCATGCAGGACGCGGTGAGCACCAACGCCGCCGCGCACCGCGAGCTCGCCGACGACCTCCGCTCCCGTCTCGCCACCGCCCGCCGGGGTGGCCCCGAGCGGTCCCGGCAGCGCCACATGGAGCGCGGGAAGCTGCTCCCGCGCGACCGTGTCGACGCGCTGCTCGACCCGTCGAGCCCGTTTCTGGAGCTCTCCCCGCTGGCCGCGCACGGGATGTACGACGACGCGGCGCCGGGCGCGGGGGTCATCACCGGGGTCGGGCGGATCGCCGGACGCGAGTGCGTCGTCGTGGCCAACGACGCCACCGTCAAGGGTGGCACCTACTACCCCGTGACGGTGAAGAAGCACCTGCGTGCCCAGGAGGTCGCGCTGCACAACCGGCTGCCGTGCGTCTACCTCGTCGACTCGGGTGGGGCGTTCCTGCCCGAGCAGGACCAGGTCTTTCCCGACCGCGAGCACTTCGGGCGGATCTTCTACAACCAGGCCCGGATGTCGGCGGTCGGGATCCCGCAGATCGCCGCCGTGCTGGGGTCGTGCACCGCGGGCGGCGCCTACGTCCCGGCGATGAGCGACGAGGCCGTGATCGTCCGCGACCAGGGCACGATCTTCCTCGGCGGGCCGCCGCTGGTGAAGGCCGCGACCGGCGAGGACGTCACCGCCGAGGAGCTCGGCGGCGGGACGCTGCACGCCCGCACCTCCGGCGTCGTCGACCACCTCGCCGACGACGACGCGCACGCCCTCGCGATCGTCCGCGACATCGTCGAGACCCTCGCCCCCCGGACGCCGCCTCCGTGGGAGCGGCGCCCGACCCGGCCCCCGGACCTGGACGAGGCGGGGTTGTACGACGTGGTCCCGGTCGACGGCCGCACCGCCTACGACGTCCGCGAGGTGATCACCCGTCTCGTCGACGGCAGCCGCTTCACGGAGTTCAAGCCGGACTACGGCACGACGCTGGTCACCGGCTTCGCCCGGCTGCACGGACATCCGGTGGGGATCGTGGCCAACAACGGGGTGCTGTTCCGGGAGTCGGCGCTCAAGGGTGCGCACTTCGTGCAGCTCTGCGACCAGCGCCAGGTCCCGCTGGTGTTCCTGCAGAACATCACCGGGTTCATGGTGGGACGCGAGTACGAGGCCGGCGGGATTGCCAAGGACGGCGCGAAGATGGTCACCGCGGTGGCCACCACGCGGGTGCCGAAGCTGACCGTCGTCATCGGTGGTTCCTACGGCGCCGGCAACTACGCGATGTCCGGGCGGGCGTACTCGCCGCGGTTCCTGTGGATGTGGCCCAACGCGCGCATCTCGGTGATGGGCGCCGAGCAGGCGGCGACGGTGCTCGGCGCCGTGGGCTCCTCCGACGCCGCCGGCGTGCGCGAGCAGTACGAGCACCAGGGTCACCCGTACTACTCCACCGCGCGCCTGTGGGACGACGGCGTGATCGACCCGCTCGACACCCGCACCGTCCTCGGGCTCGCGCTCTCCGCCTGCGCCAACGCCCCCCTCGACGACCCCCACTTCGGTGTGTTCCGGATGTGAACCCTCGGGGGGCTCCGCCCCCCGAGAACCCCCACCCTCGGGGGGCTCCGCCCCCCGAGAACCCTCGAGGCGTCGACTCGCGTGCACAGAGAGGAGCGAAGCGTGTTCGGGACGGTGCTGATCGCCAACCGCGGCGAGATCGCGGTGCGCGTGACGCGGACGCTGCGCGCGCTCGGCGTGCGCAGCGTCGCCGTCCACACCGACGCCGACGCGGGAGCGCCGCACGTGGCCGCGGCGGACGTCGCCGTGCGGGTGCCCGACTACCTGGACGCCGCCGCGATCGTCGACGCCGCGCGGACGACCGGCGCGGAGGCCGTCCACCCCGGCTACGGCTTCCTCGCCGAGAACGCCGCCTTCGCCCGCTGCTGCGTCGACGCGGGGGTCGTCTTCGTCGGTCCGCCGCCGGAGGTCATCGAGGCCATGGGCGACAAGATTCGCGCCAAGGCGACCGTCGGGGCCGCCGGGGTGCCGCTCGTCCCGGGCTCGACTGGCTCGGGACTCGACGACGCCGCGATCGCCGACGCCGCCCGCGAGATCGGGTTCCCCGTCCTGCTCAAGCCGTCGGCCGGCGGCGGCGGCAAGGGCATGCACGTCGTCGACGCCGAGGACGCGATCGCCGCCGCCGTCGCCGCCGCCCGCCGCGAGGCCCGCGGCTCGTTCGGCGACGACACCCTGCTCGTCGAGCGCTACGTCGAGAATCCCCGCCACCTCGAGATCCAGGTCCTCGCCGACGCCCACGGCGCGGTGGTGCATCTCGGTGAGCGGGAGTGCTCGTTGCAGCGCCGCCACCAGAAGGTCGTGGAGGAGGCACCGTCGACGGTCCTCGACGAGAAGCAGCGCGCGGACATGGGCGCCGCGGCCGTCGACGCCGCCCGGGCCTGCGGTTATGTCGGCGCGGGCACCGTCGAGTTCGTGACGAACACCGACGCCAGCGAGTTCTTCTTCCTCGAGATGAACACCCGCCTGCAGGTCGAGCATCCGGTGACCGAGGAGGTGGTGCGCGTCGGCGGTGAGCGGCTCGACCTCGTCGCCGAGCAGCTGCGGATCGCCGCGGGGGAGCCGCTCGGGTACGCGCAGGACGACGTCACCCTCGAGGGGCACGCCGTCGAGGCCCGGCTCTACGCCGAGGACCCCGCTCGCGGCTTCCTGCCCACCGGCGGCCGCGTCCTCGACCTGGCCTGGCCGCCGGGCGTCCGAGTGGACGCCGGGATCGCCGTTGGGACCGAGGTCGGAAGCGTCTACGACCCGATGCTCGCCAAGATCATCTCCTACGGTCCGGACCGCTGGACCGCCCTCGACCGGCTCGACGCCGCGCTTTCCGCCACCGCGGTCCTCGGCCTCGGCACCAACGTCGCCTGGCTGCGGGCCCTGCTCGCCGACGCCGACGTCCGCGCGGGCAACCTCGACACCGGTCTCATCGGCCGCCTCCCGGGGCCGCCCGCCGCGATCCCCGACGCCGTGCTCGCCGCCGGCGCGCTCGCCGGGCTCCTGCGGCTGCCCGACACCGGCGACACCGGCGACCCCTTCGGGCGTCTCGGTGGCTGGCGCCTCGGGGCCGACCCCGCCCCGGCCCGCTGGCGCCTCGTGCCGGCCGGCTCGACCGATCCCGTCGACGTGGCCGTCACCGGCCCGGCGTCCGGCGCCCGCGTCACCGTCGGGGAGTCCGAGCCCGTCACAGCGTCCGCCCAGCGGGACGGGCCCGTGCTGACGGTGACCCTCGACGGTGTCACCCGCACCTATCGCACCGCCGCCGACGGACCCGTCCTCTGGCTCGCCCGCGGCGGCGGGGCCTGGGCCCTGCGCGAGCAGAAGCGTCTGGCCGCCGCGCGCACGGCGTCCGCCGCCGACGGCCCCCTCGTCGCGCCGATGCCCGGAACCGTCACCGTCGTCGACGTCGCGGAGGGTGATCGCGTCGTCGCCGGTCAGCGGCTCGTCGTCGTCGAGGCAATGAAGATGGAGCACGTCGTCGCCGCACACAGTGACGGCGTGGTCACGGCGCTCCCGGCCCGGGCCGGTGCCGCGGTCGCGCTCGACGCCCCCCTCGTCACCGTCACTCCCGACCCGCCAGAGGACTGACCCGGGGTGGACCGAACGCGTTCGCTCCTCCTACGCGACCGGGCGCGGGGATCGGTCCGGGGCGGGGACGCCGGGTCGGGGGGCCGGTGTCGACTCGGTGGGGCGGGCGCGCAGCACGAGCACCGTCGCCGTCGCGGTGCCCGCGACGAGCACCGCCAGGGCGGCCAGGGTCAGCGCGTCCGGGGCGAGCAGCGGTTGCGCCCGCAGCGCCTGCCACGTGAGCAACAGGACCAGGCCCGTCCACGCCGCGCCCGCCACGCCGACCAGGCTGGCGCGGACCCGCTCCGGCCGCAGCACGGCGAACCGTGCGGCGAGCGCGCCCAGCAGGAGGACCAGCAGCGGCAGTCCCTGCAGCGCGTGGAGGCCGACGAAGTGGCCGATCCGCAAGTCGCCCCCCGTTGTCGACCACCCGAGCAGCGGCAGCCCCGGGCCGCCGTCGGGGACGCCGACCGCGTGCGCGCCGGCGGCCGTCATGGGCGCGGTGCGGGCGGCCGCGATCTGTGCCCCGCTCGGGCTGGTCATGAGGAACGCGACGGCCATCCCGAGCAGCGACACACCGACGCCGAGCCGCACCGCCCACGCCGTCGGGCGCGGGAGGCCCCGCTCGCGCAGCAGGACGACGCCGACGACCGCTGTCGCGCTCCAGAGCACGACGATCGTCACTCCCATGAGCGACCACAGCGCCGTGTCGAGCGGAGTGGCGACATCGAAGTGGCTGGCCCGCCCGCGGATCACCTGCCCGACGATCACCGCTATCTCGACCACCGCGGCGACCGCCACCACGGTGCCGGCCACCCCGGCCCACCGACGGGCGCGCGACCCGGAGACCAACGAGATCATCCAGGCCAGCGTGGTGGCGTACAGGACGAAGGAGACGCTGAACTTCAGTGGCTTCGCCCAGATCGGCTGCCCGCCCAGCGTCCGCGGGTCGAGCAGGAGACCCGCCACGCACACCACGGCGAGGAGGACCATCGACCCGGCGAGCAGGACCAGCGACCGGTTCCACGAGCGCATGGGAGGCTCCCTGGAAACGATCCGATAGTGACGGTGTCCGCAGTGGACAGTAGAATACCGTCAGCCCCCATGGCTCCCTCTCCGAGGATCGACTTTCCGTCCCGCGTCGGCGTGTGGTGGACCAGCGACGCCTGGGCCATCCGGGACGTGCAGGAGGCGGCCCGCGACATCGAGGCCCTCGGCTACGGCTCCCTGTTCTACGGTGAGGCCTACGGCAAGGAGACGTTGACGCAGGCCGGAGCGCTGTTGGGCGCCACCGAGCGCCTCGTGGTCGGGAGCGGGATCGCCAACATCCACGCCCGCGACGCCATCGCCGCGGAGTCCGGCGGCCGCACCCTGACCGCGTTGCACCCCGGGCGCTTCGTCCTCGGGCTCGGCGTCAGCCACGGACCGCTCGTGACGCGCCGCGGCGGGGAGTACGACAAGCCGCTCGCGACGATGCGCGACTACCTGCAGCGGATGGCCGCGGTGCCCGCGGAGGTCGAGCCCGGCGCCGGGCGCCCCGCGCGGCTGCTCGCCGCGCTCGGCCCGAAGATGATCGAGCTCTCCGGCACCGACGCCGACGGGGCGCACCCCTACCTGGTCCTCCCCGCCCAGACGCGGGTCACCCGCGGGGCGCTCGGCCCGGACAAGTGGGTGGTCAGCGAACAGGCCGTCGCGCTCGGCGCGGACCACGACGACGCCCTGCGCCGCGCCCACGCGCATCTCGAGGTCTACTCCGGTCTCCCGAACTACCGGAACTCCTGGCTGCGCCAGGGCTTCGACGAGTCCGACCTCGTGCGCGGCGGCTCCGACCGGCTCGCCGAGGCCCTCGTCGGGATGGGTGACCCCGACATCGTCGCGGCGTCCGTCACCGCGCACCTCGGGGCCGGCGCCGACCACGTCGTGGTCCAGGTGCTGGGTGCGGGTCCGTTCGACGACCCACGCCCGGCCCTGCGCGAGCTCGCCCCGGTGCTCGGGCTCGGCTGACCCCGACCGCCCCGACCCCGGGGGGCACGGTCAGCGCAGGTCGGTCCGGATCGGGTGCCCGACGGGGACCTCGACCAGCACGATCGCCCGCCCGTCCGGGTCGGCGATCCAGCACTCGTCCAGTCCCCATGGCTCGCGGCGCGGCTCGCGGGTCACCGTCACCCCGGCCTCGCGGAGCTCGGCCACCGCCGCGGGCAGGGACCGGACCTGCAGCCACAGAGCGTCCTCCCCGACGTTCACGGCGCCGGCCCTCGACAGCTCCAGGTACCCCGTGCCCAGGAAGAACACGACGCCGCCAGAGAACTCGCGGGCGACCGCGAGGCCCAGCGCGTGGGCGTAGAACGCCCGGGACACGTCCCAGTCCCGCGGCCGGACGAGCACCCGGCTGCTCAGGATCTCCACGGACCCCACCTCCTCCGTCCCCGGGGAAGCACACCCCCGATCGGTCGTGTTCGCGGATTGACCACGTCGTGGTCGGGGAACCCGCTGGACACCGATCCACCGGGAGGCGCCATGTCAAAGGACAAGAAGCTCGACCACAAGGGCCAGGAACTCAAGGGCAAGGTCAAGGAGGCCGTCGGTAACGCCACCGACAACAAGGAGTGGCAGGCCGAGGGCCGGAAGGACCAGACCATGGGCAACCTCAAGGAGGCGGGCGAGAAGATCAAGGACGCCTTCAAGCCCTGACCGCCGTGACGGCGCCGCTGGGGTCAGAGCCGTTGAACGGCGGCGGCGCCACCCCGTCGTCCCCCGAGAGCGAGGCCTGCGCGGGCGAGCGGGCCAGCACCACCACGCCGCCGAGCGCGAGGACGAGGCCGAGCACGAACCCGGGCCACCAGCCGGTCCGCACGCCGTCGCCGAGCACCACCAGGCCGAGGACACCGGGCGCGAGCGTTTCGGTCACCGCGAGCACCGCCACGACGGGTCCGACCGCGCCACGGCTCACGGCCACCGTGTACAGCCCGAGGCCCAGGGCGCCGTACCCGAGTAGCAGCCACGCCACGGGATCGGTGAGCACCCCGCGGGCCATCACCGCGAGGGAGCCCTCGCCGAGGTCGACCAGGCGGACCGCCACCGCCGTTCCCCCGAAGCTCAGGCCCGCCACGAACGCCATGGGCACGGCCCGCGCACCGCGAACCGATCCCGCGATACCGCCCACCAGCAGCATCGCGAACACCACGGCGAGCGCGACCACGCCGGCCGGTCCCACGCGTGGATACACGCCGGTGCTCGCCGAGCCCACGAGCAGTGCGAGGCCGACGACGTTCGCGCCGGCCGCGACGAGGTCGATCCGCCGCAGCGGGGTGTCGAACACCCGGTGGGATGCGACGACGGTGAGTCCCACCTGCCCGGCGATGACGGCCTGCACGGCGACGATGGGCATGTACCGCAGGGCCACCACGGTGAGGACCCAGCCGGCGATGTCGAGAAGCAACCCGCCGAGGTAGAGCGGGCTGAGCACCACGGCCGCCGTCCGGACGGCCCGCCGCGTGGCCATGGCCTCCATCAGGGAGGCGCCGGCGTTGGCCACCGCCGCGGTGACGGCGGCCAGCAGCCCGAAGAGCAGCACGGTCCCAGTCTCCCTGACCCGCCTCCCGAGCGAGCCGCCATCACGATCACCCGGCGCGTCGACGGGACGGACGTCGGGTAGGCATGGGCGAGCGCACGGGTACGGACGCCCTCGGCGCGGGACGGAGGGCGCGCATGGGAACCGCCCTCACGCTCCTTGTCCTGGGCGGCGTCGCCGCGCTCCTTGCGGTGGCACTCGTCGTCACCCGCGGCGGCCCTGGTGCGCGTCCGGCGGCGGCCCGCTCCGTGGCCCTCCCGCTCCTCGCCGCGTCCGGTCTTCTCGCGGCCGCGGGGCTGGTGCTCACCCTGGTCGTCTCCGACGAGACCCTCGGCGCCACCGACGCCCCGGTCCTCGCGTGGCTGCTGGTCCATCGGGACCCCACGGCGACCACCGCGGCCGAGGTCCTCTCCCTGGTCGGGGGGACCGCGGGGACCGGAGGAGCCGCGGTGGTGGCGGCGCTCGTGCTCCTGCTCCGCGGGCGGCGGGCGCGTGCGGTGGTGTGGGTCGTCGGGGTGGTCGCCGGCGCGAGCACGATCCGATTCGTCAAGGTGGCGGTCGAGCGGCCCCGTCCGCCGGTGCCGACCCGGCTCGCGGTGGAGACCACGTCGTCGTTGCCCTCCGGTCACTCCCTCATGGCCGCGCTCGGCCTCGGCCTCGTCGCCCTGGCCGCCGGGACGCTGGCGGGCCGCGCGGTGCGCGTGGTGGTCACCGCCCTCGCGGTGCTCGCGGTCGCCGCTATCGGCGCGAGCCGCGCCTACCTCGGCGTCCACTGGATCACCGACGTGATCGCCGGATGGCTGCTCGGGGCGGGGATCGCGATGACCTGTCTCGCCGCCGCCCGGGCCATCGAGATCCACCCGCCTCGTCACTCCCCGGTGAAGGAAGCGGGGCACGCCTGAACGCACTGGACCGTTCGTGCTTCTTGGCCGCCAGTCGGGTGACGTCGCGGCAACAGGCTTTCGCTGTCCGCAGCCGCCAGCGCCATGCATACTCTCTGCTGTGGACCGATGAGGTGAACGGGGGCCCGGATGGAGCAGGTCCCCTTGCTCGTCCTCGGTGCGGGCGTCGACGGGATGCTCACCGCACTCGCGCTCGCCCACCAGGGCTTCCCGGTCCGCCTCCTCGACCGCGACCCCGAGCCGGATGACGACGCGGACGGGTTCCCGCCCACGACCACCGCCCTGCTACCCCCGTACGCGAACCATGAGCTCGCCGGTCTCGGCCTGCTCGACGCCCTCGTCCCGGCCATCACCGAACCGCAGGGTCTCGTGCACGCCGACGCCCAGTCCGGGCGCCCGCTGCGGCGGATCGCACTGGGACCCGCGGTGCGGACCCGGTGGCGCGATCCCCTACTCGCGGTCGCCGTGGCCGAGATGCGCAGGCTGCTCGCCGCGGTGTGTGCGGCCGACGACATGGTGACCGTCGAGTACGGCGTCCGGCCGACCGTCGTCGACGACGTGGTGGAGGGCGCGCTGGTCGGCGACGAGACCGGACCGTCGTACCGGGCCGAGGCACTGATCGCGGCCGACGGGGTCGACTCCCCGGTGCGGTCGCTCGTCCGCGGTGGGCACGCGGTCCCGCCGCCCTACTTGGTGCACCGCGGACGGTGGCCGGAGGACGTGCCCCGCGACGAGATCCGGATGTGGTCGTCGCCGCTGCTGCACCTGACCTGCACCCCGACCCCCGGGTCGGGCGTCGCCGACCTCGAGATGATCGTACGCGGCGACGTTGGTCTGGCCGAGCTCCAGCGCACGGGCGCTTACCACGCCGCTGAGCTGCGCACCGCTGTCGACGCCGCGCTGGCGACCCCGCCGGTCCGGGTGCACCACCACCGTCCTCTCGAGCGCTGGACCCGTCACCGCATCGCCGTGCTCGGAGCCGCCGCCCAACCGCTGCTGCCCCACGAGGGCCAGGCGCTCGCGCAGTCGGTGCTCGACGCCGCGGCCCTGGGGGCCGCGTTCGACCGTTGGGACGGGCGGGTCGTCGCGGCGTTCGAGCACTACGAGCGGGCCCGCGCGATCCCTCGGGCCCGCGCTGCCGCCCGTGCCCTCGACGTCGCGGGCGTCCTGCACGCCGACGGCCTCGTCCGGCAGCTGCGCGACTGCGCCTGGGCCGGCACCAGCCCCGACCCCCAGGCGTCCGTGGTCAGTGAGGGCTGACGCGGGGATGACGGGGCCGGCCGGGCGGAGCAGCATGTGGCGTGTGGACCAGAGCTCCTCCGGCGTCACCGCCGGCGCCACTGCCACCGCCTCCGTCAACGGTGTCCGCCTGCACTATCGCCGGACCGGGGACGGGTCCCCGGTGGTGCTGCTGCACGGGTGGCCGCAGACCGGCCACTGCTGGCGCCATGTCAGCGGCGAGCTCGCCCGCGACCACACCGTGATCGTCCCCGATCTGCGCGGCTACGGCCGCAGCGACAAGGCCCGGACGGGCATGGACAAGCGGACGATGGCCGCCGACGTCTCAGCCCTGGTCCGATCGCTGGGGTTCGACCGCGTCGCCGTCGTCGGTCACGACCGCGGTGGGCGCGTCGCCCACCGCTGGGCGCTCGACCGGCCGGGGGAGGTGGAGCGGCTCGCCGTGCTCGACATCGCCCCGACCCGCGCGACCTGGGCCCGGTTCGACGCCGAGCTCGGCGCGAAGTACTGGCACTGGCTCTTCCACCTGCAGCCCGACCTCCCCGAGCGCCTCGCCGGTGCCGACATCGCGGGCTACCTCGGCTACTTCTTCGAGAAGTGGACCTTCGCCCGGGAGGGCCTCGAGCCCGCCGCGGTCGCCGAGTACGTCCGCGCGTTCTCCCAGCCCGGGGCGCTGCGGTGCGGTTTCGACGATTACCGCGCCGACACCGTCGACGCCGCCCACGACGCCGCGGACGCCGACGCCGGCCGCCGGCTCGGGGTGCCGCTGCTCGCGCTGTGGGGTGCCGAGGGCGCCATGGCGTCGTTGCCGATCCTGGACCTCTGGCGCGAGTACTCCACCGACGCCGAGCTCGTCGCCGGCCGGGCTCTCGGGGGCTGCGGGCACTTCGTGCCCGAGGAGGCCCCGGACGCACTGGTCTCCGAGCTCCGCGCGTTCCTCGGCGCCGCCCCCTCCCGCGGCGCATCATGACCGGATGACCTCAGCGCTGACGGTGGAGGCGGACCCGGCCGAGCGCGGGTTCGACAAGGGGCGGCTGGCCCGCATCGACGAGCACTTCGCCCGCTACGTCGACGACGGCCGGCTCGCGGGCTGGCACGCCGTGGTCACCCGCCACGGCGCGGTCGTGCACTCCTCCACCGCGGGGATGCGCGACGCGGAGGCCGGCGCGCCGGTCACCGAGGACACCCGGTGGCGCATCTACTCGATGTCGAAGCCCATCACCTCGGTGGCGGCGATGATCCTGTGGGAGCGCGGCGAGATCGAGCTCGACGACCCGATCAGCCGCTGGTTGCCCGCGTTCGCCGAGGCCCGCGTCTACGTCAAGGGTTCCTCGACGTCGCCGCTGACGATCCCCACGCCGGAGCCGATCCGTGTCAAGCACCTGCTCACCCACACCGCGGGGCTGACCTACGGGTTCCACCACGCCCACCCCGTCGACGAGGCCTACCGGGCGGCGGGTTTCGAGTGGGGCGTGCCCGCGGGCCTCGACCTCGCCGGGTGCGTCGACGCGTGGGCGCAGCTCCCGCTGGTTCACACGCCCGGCACCGAGTGGAACTACAGCCACGCGACGGACGTCCTCGGGCGCCTCGTGGAGGTCGTCTCCGGACAGTCCCTCGACGTCTTCCTCGACGAGCAGGTGCTCTCCCCGCTCGGGATGACACAGACCGGCTTCCAGGTCGACGAGCCCGACCTCCTCGCCGCCCTCTACACCCGACACCCCGGCACCGGGGCCCGGGTGCGGGCCGAGCCGGGTCGCAGCGCCCTCCTCGACCCGCCGCAGTGGCTGTCCGGGGGCGGCGGTCTCGTCTCGACCGCTCGCGACTACCACCGCTTCACGCAGATGGTCCTGCGCGGCGGTGAGCTCGACGGGGTCCGCGTGCTCGGCTCGCGCACGGTGGCCTACATGGGCCGAAACCACCTGCCCGGGGGTGCCGACCTCGAGCAGGTGGGGCGCCCGCTCTTTGCGGAGATGCCCTTCCACGGCGTCGGGTTCGGGCTCGGGTTCTCCGTCGTCCAGGACCCGGTGGCCTACGCCACGACCGTCACCCCGGGCGAGCTCGCGTGGGGTGGGGCCGCGAGCACGGCCTTCTGGGTCGACCGGAGCGAGGGCATCACGGCGATGTTCTTCACCCAGCTGCTGCCCTCGAGCGCGTACCCCATCCGCACCCGTCTGCGCGGGCTCGTCTACCAGGCGCTGGTGGACTGACGCCACGCCGCTGGGGACGGGCGCCGCTCACCCACCGTGCGCACCGGAGCCCGTCCCCGTCATCCTGAGAGGGGGATGCGTCGCGGTGCCTCCCTGGGTAGCGTTCGCGCCTGCGATCGCGGTCCGGGAGGAGCGACGGAGCGTGATCGGGCCGACCACCGGAGGGTGCCCCGGTGGCCGGAACAGGGCTCGCAGGACAGTCGGGGAGCGGACATGAGCGCGGTGCCAGGACCACGAGGACCGTCCGGGGTGCCGCCCGCGACGCCGCCCTCGACCGAGCGGCCGTCCGGATTACCGGGATCCCCCACGGGGGACGCCGCGGTCCCGGCCCAACGCACCGCGGCCGACGTCTACCGCGTGTCGGAGGAACAGGTGCACCGCGCGCGTGTGGCCGTGGCGCGCAATGCCGTGGACCCCGACGACTGTCGCGAGCTGCTCGACATGCTCGGTCTCATGGGGGAGGCAGGGGATCCTCCGCCGGTCCGCCGCTGACGGCGCGCCCCCGTGAGGACGACCCGCCTGACCTCGTCTAGACTTCGATCCGCTCCCAACGGCGGTCCCGGTGCGTGGGTTCAAGGGTCCTCAGCCAGAGGGTCTCGCCCCCATCGTTCAGTGGCCTAGGACTCCGCCCTTTCAAGGCGGCAACGCGGGTTCGAATCCCGTTGGGGGTACGGCACGAGCGAGCAAGGCCCAGTGGCGCAGTTGGTTAGCGCGTCGCCCTGTCAAGGCGAAGGTCGCGGGTTCAAGTCCCGTCTGGGTCGCTCCGTCGGATCGGGTGCTTCCCGTCCGACGACGGCCAGGTAGCTCAGTCGGTACGAGCGATCGCCTGAAAAGCGATAGGTCGGCGGTTCGACCCCGCCCCTGGCCACCCCTGCCCACCAGCGGAACGCCAGACTTCAGCAGTCAGAGACGCAGCAGGTGCCGAGATCGTCCCCATCTCGTATCTCGCCGACACTGCGGTGGAGTCCGCGAAGACGTCGTGCCGACCCACCAATGGATCATGCATTTCGAGTACGGCGCGCCCGGCGAGGACCGGGTCAAGGTTGGCCGAACGGCCGTGGTGGTCCTCGATGGGGGCCTCCGGGACCGACACCCGGGTCAGCGTCGGTCAGTACGTCGACCACCTGACGGACGCTCTGATCGACGTGCTCGACGCCGAGCCGGACCTGCCCTTGCCGCACGCCCTCGCCGACGCGTTGCGATCAGCCGTCGGCACCCTCCGACTGATGCCCGCGAGTCGCCCTCCTCGACTGTCAGCATTGCCCGCCGGCGCGCCTCGAAAGTCGACCTTCTCGTCCTGGGTGACAGCCCGATCTACGTCGGACCGGGCGGCGACCTCGTGACGGACGACCGTCTGGCCCAGCTCCACCTCCCCGCCCGCGCGAAGCTCTATCAGTGGCTCCGCGGCGGCGCGGGTTACGACGACGTCGACCAGGACCTCTTTCGGGCTCTCGGCGCCGAGAAGGTGCCGTACCTCAACGAGGCTGGCGGCTACTGGATCGCCGAGGCCAGGCCGGAAGCGGCGCACCACGCCGCCGCTCGCACCGTGCCCGCGACGAGACCGTGGCTGGTCATGCTCGCCGACGGCGCCGATTCACCGATGCGACATCTCGGTATCCCGGCGGAGAGGGTCGTTGGTGAGAGCTCGGAGGAGCTGGACGTTCCTTCGGAAGCTGCATGCCTGGGATGACGACCACACCGCGTCATTCGGTCTCAGTGGCCGGAGTTGTCTTCGACGACGCCGGCCGCGTCCTCCTCATCCGCCGGCGCGACAACGATCAGTGGCAGGCGCCCGGCGGCGTTCTCGAACTCGACGAGACGTTCGAGGAAGGCGTGGCCCGTGAGGTGCTCGAGGAGACAGGCGCCAGGGTCGAAGCCCAACGCCTCACCGGCGTCTACAGGAACCTTACCAAGGGCGTCGTGGCGCTTGTTTATCGTTGTCGCGTTGTAGGCGGAGCTCTTTCACCGACAGCTGAAAGCAGTGAGGTCGCCTGGGTCGGAGTCGAGGAAGCAGCAAGTCGCATGTCGCCGGCCTTCGCAATTCGTATCTTAGACGCGAGAGGTGGGGCCATGAGCGAACCCGCCAGCCGCTCCCACGATGGCTACTGGATTCTCTGATACTGGTAGCTGATGAGAGTTGAGAGGACCGGAGGCGCGAGCCCCGGGACTCCATATCGTAGGCATCTTCCTCTGGTCAGCAGACCACCGGTGGGCCAGAGAAACGCTCCTGGGCCCGGCGAGCGGTGCCCGGAGCCCGGAGCTGCTGCTGGTGCTGGTGCTGGTGCTGGTGCTGGTGCTGGTGGCACCAGCCCTCCGGGCTAGGCACTCCCGGCTATCCGACCTGGCCGGGCTGGTAGTCGCCGGCGGGCTGCTGGACGATGACGTTCATGCGGTTGAAGGTGTTGATGAGGGCGATCGAGGACACCAGGGCGGTGAGCTGCTCCTCGTCGTAGTGCTTGGCGGCATTCGCCCAGGCCTCGTCCGTGACACCACCGGCCGCATCCGCGATGCGAGTGCCCTGCTCCGTCAGCTCCAGCGCAGCGCGCTCGGCCTCGGTGAAGACCGTGGCCTCCCGCCACGCCGCGATCAGGTTGAGGCGCACCGAGGTCTCCCCGGCGGCGACGGCGTCCTTGGTGTGCATGTCGGTGCAGAAGCCGCACCCGTTGATCTGACTCGCGCGGATCTTCACCAGCTCCTGCGTCGCGGCCGGCAGCGACGAGTCCGAGACCACCTGGCCCGCCGAGATGATGTGCTTCAGGAACTTGCCTACGGTCGGGTTACCGAAGACGTTCAAACGGGCATCCATCGTGAATTCCTCTGCCGTTGTCGGTGGTTACGCACCTTTGACGGGACGGCTCGGCACGATGTGACAGGAACGAATGTGACGTGCGTCTAGCCTGCCCGCGCTGCGGTAGTCCCCCGGGTAGGTCAGCGTGACCATGGCCGGCAGCCGGCCGGGCAGCCGGCCGGCCGGCGAACAGAGCGTGTAGTTTAGTTCGCAGAGCCGGCGCACCATGCCGTTTCGGGACTTTCGCGACCACCCCGTGATCGGCTGCCGCGGCGTCCGGGTCTGCGGGGGATGCTGCGCGCGATGGGCGCCGTGGGGCAGCCCTGGCGGTCAGAGCTGCACGGGCGCGACGGCGACGGACAACGGGATCAGGTCAGCAAGAGCCGGCGGCGGTGCCGCGTGCGTCCGGCGGCCAGGCGCTCCGCCCTGGACCCGGGCACCAGCCTCGGAAGAGCCGGCCGCGGCGACGAGCCGGACGTCAGGGGTGCAGGGGTGGTCGGGACGGTTGCTTCTCCCTCGCCGGCGCCCTCGGGGTCTGACTGGTCGGGTGACGTTCCCCTGCTCAGGCCACTGTTCTCGACAAGATGAGTAGCGCTCCGGGCACCAAAGGGAAGGTCGGCGGTTCGACCCCGCCCCTGGTCACTCGGACACCGCCGACCTTGGCCGCCGGCCCGGCCACCGAGCGAGGTGACTGATCCAGGCTGGGGGTCTCACCGGTATCGGTGCCGGTTATTGGATGCGGTCGAGGCCGGTGGTGGCGCCGTTGCGGCCGATCTGGATGCGTACCGCGCCGAGGGTGAGGGGCCCGGTGGCGAGCTGGTACGGCGGGAGCGTGGTGATGTCCTCGCCGCGCAGCTGGGCGGCGAAGTGGACGGGGTCGAAGCCGCCGCCGGTGAAACCCAGCGGCCCGGTCATGCCGAGCTCGGTCACGTAGCCGGTACCGCCGGGCAGGACGTGCCCGCGCAGCGTCGGGTCGTGGGTGTGGGTGCCGAGCAGGGCGCTGATGTGTCCGTCGAGGGCGGTGGCGAAGGCGGCCTTCTCCCAGGGGGACTCGCCGTGCAGGTCGATGAGGACGGCGCCGGGCAGGGTCTCGCTGGCCGCGAGGGCGGTCCAGGACGGCCAGAGCGGCTCTGGCTGGGGTGCGTTCATGCCGGGCAGCACTGCGCTCGGCGAGAGCAGGTTGATCACGGTGAGGGTCTGTTCGCCCCGGAGCAGGGTGAGCAGGCCCCGGCCGCGGCTCTCGTCGAGGTTGGCTGGTCGGACGACCTGGGGGTAGGCGAGGACCGTGTCCACGTCGGGGCCGTCCCAGGAGTGGTTCCCGCCGGTGATGGCGTCCACCCCGGCCGCGAGCAGGATGTCGATGACCTCCACGGTCATCCCGAATCCGTCCATCGGCGACGGTCCGGTGACCGCGCAGTTCTCGGCGTTGACCACGACCCAGTCGAGGTGGTGGTCCTCCCGCAGCCGTGGCAGCCGGGAGGCGAGCCACGCCGCGGCGCCCGCGCCGACCACATCGCCGACGGCCAGCACGTTCATGGGAGCGGTGAGCGTGGCCGTCATGCGGGGGCACCCGTCGTGGTCACGGCGCGGGCCGGGGTCGGGCGGCGCAGCGCCTCCGTGGCGCGGCGGGCACCGTCGACGAGGGAGGCGAGCTTGGCCCAGGCGATCCGCGGGTGCACTGGGGTGAACGAGGCGAAGGTGGCGAACCCGCAGTCGGTTCCGGCGATGACCCGCTCGATCCCGACGATCTCGGCGTAGCGGACCAGGCGCTCAGCGACCAGGTCGGGGTGTTCGATGTAGTTGCTGCAGGTGTCGATCACCCCGGGCACGAGGACCTTGTCGGCGGGCAGCGGGTGGTCTTCGAACACGCGCCACTCGTGGGCGTGGCGGGGGTTGGCCGCCTCGAGCAGCACCCCGCGCGGGCGGGCCCCCATCACGATGTCGACGATGTCGGCCAGGTCGACGTCGCGGTGGTGCGGGGACTCGTAGTTGCCCCAGCACAGGTGCATCCGCATCCGGTCCGGGTCGATGGTCGCGGTCGCGGCGTCGAGTGCCTCGACGTGTCCGGCGATGGCGCGGCGGAATCCGGCGACCGAAGCGTCGGGGTACTGGGCGTGGCGACCCATCGCCAGGTCCGGGCAGTCGATCTGGAGCAGGAACCCGGCCTCGACGATGGCCTCGTACTCGGTGCGCATCGCGTCGGCCAGCGCCGCGAGGTAGGCCTCGTGGGAGCCGTAGTGCTGGTCGGCGAGGAAGATCGCGATGACGCCGGGGGACGCGGCCGGGACGACCACCTCCACTGGGCCCGCCGGCCCGGCGTCGTCCACCGCGGCGCGGAGGTCGGCGAGCTCGGCGGCGAGGTCGACGGCGCCGGTGTAGCGCACCGGGCCGGTGCACGAGGGGGTCGCGGTCACCAGCCCGGTCAGGGCCTGCCCGGTGATCTCGGGATAGTCCTCGAGGTCAGCCAGCGACAGGATGCCGGCCTCGCCGTCGAACCCGGACAAGCGCTCCTTGACGTAGGTCGCGTACCCGATCTTGCCCTGCTCGCCGTCGCTGCCCACGTCGATCCCGACGTCGCCCTGACGGCGCAGCACGCCGGCGGTGGCCTCCCGGATCATGCCGGGCAGGGCCGCGAGCGTGCGGTCCTCTGCGGTACCGGTCTCGCGGGCCACCATCAACGCCGCCAGCTCGGGTGGTCGCGGCAGGCTCCCGGTGTGCGTGGTCAGGATGCCGGCGCTGCTGCTGGTCTTCACGAATCAGCACGCTAAGCCCGCGCCGGAAACACGTTCCGACGCTGAGATGAACAACGGATGGAGTCATCTTCCGCAATCCTGGAGATCCCTGGAGATTCGTTCAGCTCATCTAGGGTCGTGCATGTGAGTGCCTCCATCGTCGATCCCACTCCCGTCTCGGGCGGTAGGACGACCCTGCCCGTCACGGCCCGGCTGCGGGCGTTACTGCCCAGCCTCTCGCGCACGGGCCGGCGGATCGGGGAGGCCGTCATGGCCAACCCCGGTGGCGTCGTCGAGCTCACCGTCAGCGACCTGGCCGCCGACACCGAGACCTCGGTGGGCAGTGTGGTGCGCTTCTGCCAGGACCTCGGGATGCGCGGCTTCGGTGACCTCAAGCTCCGCCTCGCCGCCGAAACCGCCGCCCAGCGCCCCACCCAGGCCCCGGACCGCGCCGACACCCCCGCCGGCGTCCTCGCCGCCGTCCTGCACTCCAGCGCCGACGCGCTCGCCGCGGCCGCCGACGTCATCGACACCGATGCCTTCACGCGCGCCGCCGACACCATCGGCCGCTCCGAGCACCTGCTCGTGATCGGAGTCGGCACCTCCGCCCCGCTCGCCCAGGACGCCGCCTACCGGCTCCGCAGCATAGGAGTGCTCGCCGACGCCCCCGCCGATGTGCACGTCCAGCACGTCAGCGCCCGCCTGCTCCGACCCGGGGCCGCATGCCTCGCGATCAGTCACACAGGACAGACCCGCGAAACCCTCGCCGCAGTGAGCGCCGCCCGCGACGCCGGCGCCACCACCGTCGCCGTCACCAGCTTCGACCGCTCACCGCTCACCGAACTCTGCGACCACGCACTCGTCGCCGGCTCCCCCGAAACCCAGCACCAGATCGAGGCCCGTGCCAGCCGCCTCGTGCACAGCGCCCTGCTCGACGCCCTGCACGCCGCCGTCACCCTCAACCACCCCGATCGCACCCACATCGCCAGCGACCAGGCCGCCCACATCATCGCCGAGCACCGCATCTAACTCACCCGCCGTCCGCCCCGCGGTGGTTGTCGCCCGCCTCGGCGTTCTACCGCAGCACCGGTGGTCTCATCACCCACACGAGTCGCAACGCCGAGAGGTCACCGAGCGTTGGAGTCGGAGTGAGCGTTCGAACCTCTCCGGCCCGCCCGGACCTCTTCCGGTCCTCGGCCGACGACGAGGTCGCCGGCACGTGGGCCCCCTCGGCCATGCCGACCGTGCCCCGCGGCGACCGGGGCCCTGAGCGTGCCGGCCGGACGCCGAGGCCCGGCTACGCCGTGACGCCCTGGGGCCCGGCACCCGTGGGCCGCGCGATGCCCCGCCGCCGCCCTCTGCTCGTCTGGGTCGTCGCCGTGCTCACCCTCGGCGTCGCGCACATCGTCTGGTATCACCACGTGCACCGCGAGATGGCCGCGTTCGACCGTCGCCGCGACGCGCCGGTGTGGGGCCCCGTCGGAGTCCTCGTCCTGCTCGGGGTCACGCTGGTCGCCCCGCTGCGCTCCTACGCAGCGACGGCGCGCCGCATCGGACGCGCTCAGCGGTCCGCGGGACTGCAGACCACCTGCCGCCCGGTCGTCGGGGTGTTGCTCTGTCTCGCCCTCGGCCTGCACGTCGTGTACTTCCAGGCCGAGCTGAACAAGGTCGTCGACGCCTACGACGCACTGCCGGGCGCACGGGTCGCCCTCCGGGACACGGATCAGGGGGACGCCCGGGAGGGCGTCAGCGGGTCTGCAGCGCCGCCCATGTCGTCGCCGCCGAGACACCGCCGTCCGCGGCGAGCGTCTGCCCGGTGATCCAGCGGCTCTCGTTGGACATGAGGAAGGCGACGACCGCGGCGATCTCGTCCGCCTCGGCATCGCGACCCGCGGTGGACCTCACGTGCGCGAGGCGCCGGGGACCCATCGCCCGCTCCACGTCGTCCAGCTGTGGGGTGCGCACCGGGCCGGGGCTCACCGCGTTTATCCGCACCCCCGCCGACCAGGAGATGGTCGACGACGCCGTGGTGTACGCCAGGAGGGCCTCCTTGGACACGTCGTAGGCGGGGCGATCGGGTCGCGACTCGCGGTACCAGCGCATGCCCTCCTCGAACGAGCGCGTCGCGAGCAGGGGCCGGAGCTGGGGCAGGTGGGCCACCCAGTGCCGGCCCTCGGCGGAGGACACGTTCACCACGGAGCCGCCGGATCGGATGCGGGGGAGCAGGCGCTCGGTGAGGTGGCGGGTTCCGAGGAAGTTCACCGCGAGGACCTGCTCGGCCGGGGCGGTGCCGGGGAGCCCCGCGACGTTGGCCAGGGCGTCGATCTGGTCGTCGAGCCGGTCGACGGCGGCGTCGACGGCCCGCGGGTCCCCCAGGTCGCAGCGCAGGTGGGCGACCTCGCGGTCGGGCGGGTCGTGGCGGTCGAGACCCACCACGGTCACGCCGTGCCGCGTGAGGAACCGGGCGAGCGCACGCCCGATCCCCGACGACGCTCCCGTGACGACGAAGACGGTGCCCATGGCGTCCGGGACTCTATCCACCTGAGTGCACAGGTGGCGCGGGTCAGGTGCTCTCGGTGAGCTCGACCAGGGGGATGGTGCGTTCGATCCCGGCTTGATGGTGAAGGGGTAGGCGGTGATCAGGTCGCTCCAGAGCTGTTCGCGGTCGAGGCCTTCGGTGGGTGTAGCCCGCGCGTGATAGCGCCGCTCACCGATCTCGACCTCCACCTCGGGCTGGGCGAGCAGGTTGAGGTACCACTCGGGGTGGCGCGCAGCACCGTTGTTGGAGGCGATCACCAAGAGCCGGGCTCCCTGACGATGGAACATCATCGGCGTGGTGTGCGTGGCGCCGCTGCGACGTCCAGTGGTGGTGAGCAACAGGATCCGGTCCCGGTCCATCCCGCCCACCGGGCCGCCTGACCGGAACTGGGTGATGACTTGCTGGTTCAGCTCTTTGATGTCCATCGAGCCGGTCCCTTTCCTGCTGGTTCACGTGGTTCGGCGGGTTAGTTCGCAGCCGATCGGGCAGCGGTCGTCGTAGCGTCCGCAGGCGCCGGTGTCGCAGAGACGGCACATCCAGCGGGTGGCGGCGGTGCCGCGCATCATCGCCACCAGAACCTCGCCCGCGATGCGGTCGAGCGTTGCGCGATCGCTGTCGGTGAGAGTGTCCAGGGCCGTCTGCACGGTCGCGCTCCGAGCAGCCCTGACGCGCTCGGCCGCGGCGTGACCGTCGGCGGTCAGAGTTGTGGCGGTGGTGCGTCGATCTGGACCCGGTTGGTGGCTGGCCAGGTTCGCGGCGACGAGGCGGTCGACGAGCCGCACGGTGGCGGAGTGGCTCAGCCCGAGCACGCGCCGCAGCTGCTCGATCGAGGGAGCACCCAGAATGTGGTGCAGCGCGCTGACCGCCACCAGGTCGTTCTGGGGCAGCTCCACGACCTCGGCGGCAGCCCTCCACACCCGGTCGGTCACCGCGAGAGCTAGCGCGGCCACGACGTTGGACGTATGGCGGTCGTCAGGAACGGAGTGGGCGGCCACCAGTGAAGTGTGCATCGTGCATACGTCTCTCCGGAAGGGGCGACAGCAGTTCCGGATTCGGTCGTACTGGCATCGCTCCGGCTCGACCCGCGTGCGCGTCAAGCATGCCTCCAGCAAGACGCTGCCCGCCAACGCTTCGGCGCCACCATGGGCGCCGGGCTCACCGGCCCGGGCGGCGGACGCACCGAGTACCTCGCCTACATCACCCCCGCCATCCTGCTCATGACCGTCGCCAGCGTGGCGCTCTCCACCGCGATCTCGGTGGCCACCGACATGACCGAGGGCATCGTCGCCCGGTTCCGCACCATGGCCATCGCGCGGGTCTCCCTGCTGACCGGACACGACGTCGGCGCCATGATCCAAATAGTGCCCGCTATAGCGGTCGTGCTTGGTGTCGCGCTACTGCTCGGCTTCCGCACCAGCGCCAGCCCCGGCTCGTGGCTTGCCCGCCCTCGCCGTGCTGGCGATGATCACCTTCGCCCTGACCTGGCTCACCGTCGCCCTCGGGCTGGTCAGCAAGAGCCTCGAGACCGCCAGCAACTGCCCATGTTCCTCGTCCTGCTTCCCTTCCGCGGCAGCGGCTTCGTCCCCACTGACTCCATGCCCGCGGGACTGCGCTGGTTCGCCAACTACCAGCCCTTCACCCCGGTCATCGACCCCCTGCGCGGGCTGTTCACCGGCACCGCCGCCGGCGGCAGCGCAGCGCTGGCGATCGCCTGGTCCGCGGTCATCACCGCCGGCAGCTACCTGTGGGCCAAACACCTGTTCAACCGACACACCGCCCGCTGAACCACCCGAGCCGCCACCATTCTCGTGGCCGTAGAGGGAGCCGCTGGCGTTCTACCAACGCTCCTGACCCCCTGCGCGACCCGCTGTCCCGCTCCACGCGGCACGATGGGGCGCGTGCAGCTCTGCGTGGTCGACGCCTTCACCCCCGTTCCGTTCGCGGGCAACCCGGCCGGGGTCTGCCTGACCGACTCGACGGACGCGGCGTGGATGCAGGCGGTGGCGGCCGAGATGAACCTCTCGGAGACCGCCTTCGTCGACACGTCCACGCTGAGTGCCACCGGGGAGGTCGGGCTGCGGTGGTTCACGCCCACCACCGAGGTGGAGATCTGCGGACACGCGACGCTGGCCAGCGCGCACGTGCTGTACGAGACCGGTGAGCTCGCCACGCCGATCGCCTTCCGCACCGCGGCCGGGGTGCTGCGCGCCGAGCGCAGCGGGGAGGCGGCGATCGCGCTCGACTTCCCCGTGGACGTGCCCGTCCCGGCGCTGCCCGATGGCCGGCTCGCCGACGAGTTCGCCGACGCCCTCGGAGTCGCGGTGGTCGCCGTCGCCCGGTGCCGCTACGACGTGCTCGTGGAGGTCCCCTCCGCGCTGGACGTGCGCAACCTCGAGCCGGATCTCTCGGCGCTGAAGGCGGCGAGCGGGCGCGGGGTCATCGTCACCGCCCCCGCGGGGGAGGAGGGCGAGGCCGCCGACTTCGTGTCCCGCTTCTTCGCCCCGGCGGTGGGGATCGACGAGGACCCGGTCACCGGCTCGGCGCACTGCTGCCTCGCGCCCTACTGGGCCGAGCGACTCGGCGGGCCGTCCCTGGTGGGTGCGCAGCTCTCCCGGCGCGGAGGCGTCGTCGGGGTCGAGGTGGCCGGCGAGCGCGTCTTCCTGCGCGGGGACGCGGTCACCGTGATCCGCGGGGAGCTCTGCGCCGAGCGCGCCTAGTGCTGCGGGGTGACCGCGCGCAGGCGTGGCCGACGTATGGCTGAATGGTTGCCCCCGACCGGGCAGGAACGTGGGCGAATGGATCGTGCGATGGCCGTAGCCAGCGCGCGAATGCGTGCATACCTCGTGGATCGGTCGCCTGTCGCGCCCTTACGGGTGGCACCTGAACGCCGAGGTATCGGCCGACAGAGAGGTCGCGAATGCTCCGGATGCCGTCACGATCGACGACTTTCCTCCGATGCGCGTTTCCCGACGCCACCATGTAGCGTGCGTGTCGTTGGCGGACCCCGGACCTCGGTTCGTTGCCGGACTCGTGCCTGCACAGACAGATGTCTTTGACGCCGTAGGGGCTGATTCACGCTCTATCCGACCGACGTCGCGCCATTGTCTTGGCCCCGATGATGACGACCTGCTCCCTACCTCGCGCCCTCTCGTATCAATCGACTGTCGTTTCCCGCCTTCACCATCCCACCTCGAGAGGAGTCGCCACATCATGAGCGACCCGTCACCCATCAATGCTGCTGACATCACTGGATACGTTCTGCTGGGTACCAAGAAGCTGACGATCCACATCACCCTGGAGGACGCGGTCGCGGACGAGGCCGCCGACACCAACCAGTCGTCCCACGACGAGGACGACGCCGACGGCGGGCGCCAGGGCGGTGGTCCAGCGGCCGCCGAGACCGAGGATTCCGCGGACGACGCCGAGGATTATGAGGACGACGGCGAGGACGCCGAGGACGAGCCCGAGGATTCCGAGGAGGACTCCGAGTCGGCCGCTGCGGACGACTCCGAGGACGAGGGTGACGACGAGGACGACGCCGATGGCGCGGGCGGGACAGAGCCTTCGGCCGAGGCCGACGACGACAGCCGGACCGCACATGGGGGACGCACACGTGCACCGCGAGAGGAGGCGGGTCGCTCGTCGAGTGGAAGCAGGGCGTCACGTGGATCAGGCGACTCGTCGACGGCGCCTGATCGCGAGGAGTCAACAGGGCAGGGTCGCGAACGCCGGGCGTCGACGGGGTCGGGGAGGGAGCGCTCGGGCAGCAGCCAGTCGTCTCCTCGACGGAGCAGCGAGTCGAGCGAGCGCGGCAGCGATCGGCCAACCAAGAGGCGTAGCGCACGTCGAACGGGGTGAGGCGAACCGCCGGGCTTCGCGAAGGGAGAACTCGTCCTCGCTGAGGGCATGGCCATCGCGAAGCGCCGGTCCGTCGTGACGAGGTATCGAGCCCGGACGACTCCTTCGCGGCGAGCAGGTTGGTGGCGATGCCGAGCAGGTCCTGGGAGAGCGCGGTAGCGGGCGGGCCGGCCCGGAGCTCGCGCACCACCAGCAGCGTCCAGCGGTCGCCGACGACATCGAGTGCGTCGGCGACCGCCCAGAAAGCTGCTGTGAGATGCCGGCCACGGGGCGGATCCGTGGGGATCCACCCCAGCTATTCACGCCACTATTCACGCCACGGCCTTGATCATGGTTTCTGGGGGTGTCTGAACGAGGAAGGGTGTCCTTCGACATCGAGATCCGTGTCCGCGCCCCAAGAACACGATCAGTGACTCGTCATCACACCGCCGACCCCGACTCGTTCGACGGCTCAGACGCCAGCGGTGGGTCCGGTGCGCAGCGGTGCGCTGACGGCGTGGAGGTGCCGCAGGGTCTGGGCGTAGGACTCGAACAGTCCGGTCTCGGTGTAGGTGATCCCCTGGTGCGCGCAGAACGCGGCGACGAGCGGTTGGGCGTGGCGCAGGTTCGGTCGCGGCATCCGGGTGAAGAGGTGATGCTCGATCTGGTAGTTCAGCCCGCCGAGCGCGTAGTCGACCAGCGTGCTACCGCGGATGTTGCGCGAGGTCAGGACCTGCCTGCGCACGGGGTCGAGCTGGTCCTCGGCCGACACGATCGGCATGCCCTTGTGGTTGGGCGCGAACGAGCACCCGAGGTAGAGCCCGAACAGGCCCTGTTGCACGACGATGAACACCAGGGCCTTGCCCGGGGACAGGACCGCGAAGACCGTCCCGAAGTAGAGGACCGTGTGCAGCCCGAGCAGCGTCGCCTCGAGACCGCGGTTCTTGACCTCGTTCTGCAGGACGGACTGGACCGCTGCGATCCGCAGGCTGAGGCCTTCGAGCAGCAGCAGGGGGAAGAAGAGCACCGCCTGGTGGCGGGTGATGAACCCGACCAGCCCGCGGCGGCCCAACGACTGGTCCGCGGTGAACGCGACCGCCCCGATCTGGACGTCGGGGTCGCGGGTCTCGTGGTTGGGGTTGGCGTGGTGGGCGTTGTGCTTGCCTGTCCACCACCCGTAGCCCAGGCCGATCAGCAGGTTGCCGTGCAGGTATCCGATGACGTTGTTGGCGCGCTTGCTCGTGAGGATCTGACCGTGGCCGGCGTCGTGGCCGATGAACCCGAAGTGGGTGAACACCACCGCGAACACCGGCGCCAGGGCCAGCGCCCACCACGAGTCCCCGATGACCACGAACCCGGTGAGCGCGGCCGCGAACACGGCAGTGGTGATCCCGATCAACGGCGCGTAGTAGCCGGGACGTCGTTCCATCAACCCGGCCTCACGCATCGTGCGGGCCAGCTCGGCGAACTCGGAGCCACGCCGCACCGGGGCACCGGACCCCGGTCCAGCCGACTCCGTCACCGTGCCCGGGCTGCGGGGCGCATCGTTGTGAGGCTCCTGCGCGGGAGCCGGTTCTGTTCGGACTGCTCGGGACGTCAACACCGCTCCAGGGCTCATGGGTCACACCAACACGCGTCGAGGTCCGGGACGCCATTCGAGAGATGCCCGCTGTGGACCGGGACAACCCCGACCGGAGGCGTGTCTGGTCCCACGGCCCGCTACAGGTCCCCGCCCTCGTCGAGTAGCCGGTCGATCTCGCGCCGCAGCAGCCCGAGCCGCGCCTCCCGCACGAGCGGGATGTCCCGGCGGCGTCGGCGCACATCGGCGAGGTCGATGTCGACGGTGAGGGTGTCGGCGGCGTCGGGTCCCTCCCCGCACTCTCCGACGACCTCGCCCCACGGATCGACCACGTGGGAGCCGCCCCAGAAGGTCAGGCCGTCCTCGATCCCGACGCGGTTCACGAATACGACGAAGAGCTGGTAGATGCGTCCGTAGAACGTGGTGACGTTGCGCCAGTACTCACGGGAGTCGTAGCGCTCGGGGGACATCGACTGGGCGCTGTTGGCGGGCACGAGCAGGATGTGCGCGCCGTCCTGCACCGAGAGGAACGCCACCTGCGGCTGCCACGCGTCGTTGCAGATCAGCGTGGCTGCGCGGTGGCGGCCACCACGGACGCCGTAGGCGCGGGCCCGTCCCGCGAGGAGGCCCGCCGGTGCGGATCACGATGGCGCAGACCGACGTCACCCTCGGCGACGTCGACAGCAACCTCAAGACCGTGGAGCGCGTGGTCGGCGAGGCGGTCGAGGCCGACTCCGACCTCATCGTCTTCCCCGAGCTCGCGCTCTCGGGCTACCAGGTGGGCCAGGTGAGTCACGATCTGTCCCTCGCCCCGGACGACCGGCGTCTCCTGCGGATCTCGCAGCGGGCCGGCGGTGCGGGCGTCCTTCTCGGCTACCCCGAGGCGGGCGGGCACGGGTTGCACACCTACAACAGCGCGGGCTACTACGAGGACGGACGCCTCGTCCACGTACACCGCAAGCTCTACCTCCCGACCTACTCCTCGTTCGAGGAGCGCAAGCACTTCCTGCCCGGCCAGCAGTCCCGCGCCGGGTGGGCGGACGGGGTGGACGGGGTGGACCGGGTGGAACGCTCCGAGCGGGCACGACTGACCGCGAGGTGCCTCATCGCACCCGGGGGGCCCTGCGCACGACGAGGATCGCGGCGAACGCTGCGGCGAGGGTGAGGACCCCTGCCGAACCGATCAACGCCACCACGCGCGCTCCGGAGTCTGCATCGCCGCCCGCGCGGAGGTCGACCCGGCCCGCCGAGGCATCAGCGCCGGCGCGACCCGCCCCGCCGCCCTCGAACTCGACCGGACGGACGTCGGCGACCGCTGCGACCGGGTCGACGGTCCCAGCCCCCACGGCGTCGTCGCGCCCGGTCGGGCCCACGGGATGGGTCGCGGTCGACCGCACCCGGTCCATCACCTGCCGCGGGGTCAGCTCGGGATGGCGGGCGCGCACGAGCGCGACCACCCCGCTCACGTACGGCGCGGAGAAGCTCGTGCCCTCGACCGCCACCGGTGCCGCCGACCCGGGCGGGACCACGCGGTCGACCAGGCCGGCGCCCGTGGGGCTCAGCGACACGATCTCGGTGCCCGGCGCCGACAGCGACACCCAGGGCCCGCGAACGCTGGGTTCTGCGGGCTGCCCGTCCCGCCCGCTGTAGCCCACCGAGAGCACGTCTTCGGAGAACCACGCGGGCGCGACCACCTGCCCGCCCTCCGCGGCCGTCGACTGCACGCACGACCCGGACCCCGCGTTCCCCGCGGCGGCGACCACGACCACGTCGGAGTCGACGGCGAACCGGACGGCGGCGCGGAGCGGGGCGAGCACGCGGCCCGCGTCCGCGGCCGGCACGCACGCCGCCTCCGAGATGTTGACCACGTCGGCCCCGAGGGTGACCGCGTGCACCACGGCCTCGGCGAGGGTGAGGACGTTGCCCCCACCCTCGCTTCGCGAGGTGGAGACGGTGGCGCTGCTCTGCCGGATCGAGAGCACCCGGGCGTCCGGGGCGACGCCCACGAAACCCGTCCGCGGGTCGGGAGCCGCGGCGATGATCCCGGCCACGAGCGTGCCGTGGCCGTCGCAGTCGCTCAGGGCACCCCCGGTGCCGACGAAGTCACCGCCGTCGACGAGTCGACCGGCCAACCGCGGGTGCCGCGACGCCGGTGTCGATGACCGCGACCGTCTGACCGGCCCCCTGCGTGAAGGCCCAGGCATCAGTGAACCACAGCCGCTGCTGGGCCCACGGCGTCGCGGGCACGAGAGCCTCGCCCCCGGCGGCGGGCGTGACGCACGCCGTGGACTGCCGGACCCCCGTGAGGGGACGCGGTGTGGGGTCGAGGTCGGCCAGGAGGGCCGGCACGGGCGGCGGCGGTGCCGGGAGGGCGGCCGCCTCGGCGGCGGCGCCCCCGCCGGTGACGAGGACAGTGAGGAGGACGGCGGCGATGAGGGAGGCCGGCCGGAGGGCCGTCGGCGGTCGTGGCCGCAGCTCCCGTCGTGTCACGGACGGGAGGCTAGGGCCTGTCCCGCCGGCACGGTCGCCGGACGGGACCCACGGCATGCGGAGCGTCCCCCGGCCGCCGTGGGGCAGCACGGCGGCCAGGGGACGCAGACCCCGTGCGGCCGGGCGCGGTCGGTCGCACGGGGAGTAGGTCCGGGGCGGCGTGGATCGTCACGACGCCCCGTCGGCTCGTGGTGTCCGAGGCGACACCGTCCCGCGGTAGGCGTCCGCGCGCGCCCCGTATCGGTGAATTCGCGCCGAACGGCAGGTGGGTTCACCCGATCGAGGCGCCCCGTGGCGCGTGCCGGACCTCGACGCGTCCGGGCGCCGACGGCGCGCGAGGTCGGGTCCGGGGAGAATGGAGGCGTGCAGACCGCAGCGGGGCGTGAGCCCGGGTCGGGTCCGGAGAGACCGGGAGCGGGCGTCGCCGCCCGCGCGGTCGGCGAGCCGCATCCGACCGCCGAGCCGCCGACCGACCCGGAGGGCATTCCCGTGCCCCCGGACGCCCCGTCGCGCCCGGACACGCCGTCGGTCGACGTCCTCGGCGGGACCGATGATGCGGAGAAACAGCAGCGGCTGCGGCGCATGAAGCTCGTGGCGATCGGTTTCCTCGTCGGCGCCGCCCTGATCTGGATCGTCTTCCTCACGTGGGAGAACAGCGGCGGCCCCGCGTTCACCGGCTACGTGCGGGCCGCAGCGGAGGCCGGGATGGTCGGCGCGCTGGCCGACTGGTTCGCCGTCACCGCCCTCTTCCGCCATCCCCTCCGGCTGCGGATCCCCCACACGGCGATCATCCCGACGAAGAAGGACCAGCTCGGCGACGCCCTGTCCTCCTTCGTCGGGCAGAACTTCCTGTCCGTGCCCGTGGTGAGGGCCAAGCTGCGCGGCGCGCGGGTGGGAGCACGTGCCGGCGCCTGGCTCTCGATCCGGGAGAACGGCGAGCGGGTCACGGGCGAGATCGCCACGGTGGTTCGCGGCGCGGTGACCGTGCTGCGCGACGACGAGGTGCAGGCCGTCATCGACCAGGCCGTGACTCGGCGCGTCGTCGCCCAACAGTGGGGGCCGCCGATGGGTCGGCTTCTCGAGGGGATCCTGTCCGATGGGGCGCATCGACGGCTCGTCGACCTCGTCTGCGACCGTGCCTACGACTGGGTGCGCGACAACCACTCCACGGTGATGACGTTGGTGAGCAACCAGGCCCCCAGCTGGTCGCCGCGCTTCGTGGAGGGCCTCATCGCCGACCGGGTGTACGCCGAGGCGCTCTCGTTCGCCTGGGCGGTGAAGACCGACCCCGAGCACCCGCTGCGCGGTGCCGTGGACCGGTTCCTGTCGTCGTTCGCGAGCGACCTGCAGGGCGACGAGGAGACGATGGCGCGGGTCGAAGTGATCAAGGCCCAGCTGCTCGAGCACCCCGACGTGCAGGCCCTCATCGCCAAGGCGTGGACGACGGGCAAGGCGATGCTCCTCGACGCCGCCGAGGACCCGTCCAGCGAGCTGCGCCGTCGGGTCACCGACGCCGTGACCCGCTTCGGCCGGCGTCTCGCGACCGACTCCGAGCTCCGGGACAAGATCGACGGCTGGATCGTCGACGCCGCGGGGTACGTCGTCGGTCGCTACGCCACCGAGATCGCCGCCCTGATCTCCGACACCGTGCGTCGCTGGGACGGCCCCGAGACCGCCCGCAAGATCGAGCTGCAGGTCGGCCGCGACCTGCAGTTCATTCGCATCAACGGCACCGTCGTCGGGGCCCTCGCCGGGCTGGTCATCCACACTGTCGGCGAGCTGGGCGTCGGCTGATCCGTCGCGTGATGGAGTCGTCCGACGAGCGGGTCGGAGCCCGGTCTTGGCGCAGTCAGGGTAGCCATCGTGGTACGACGAGGCCGCCCTCGTAGGCCAGGACGACGATCTGGGCGCGGTCGCGAACCCCGAGTTTGATCATTGCTCGGCTGACGTGGGTCTTTGCGGTGGCGGGGCTGAGCACGAGATGGGAGGCGATCTCGTCGTTGGACAAACCGTGACCGACCAGGGTGACCACCTCTCGTTCCCGGCCTGTGAGGCTCTCGAGCCGTGCGGTGAGGTCGCGGCCGGGTTCGGGGTGTTTGGTCCGCGACGCGAACTCTTCGATCAGGGCTCGAGTGACCCCGGGCGAGAGCAGGGCCTCGCCCCGGTGCACGACGTGGACGGCGTGGATGAGCTCAGCGGGTTCGGTGTCCTTGACCAGGAACCCGCTCGCGCCGGCTCGCAGTGCCTCGAAGAGGTAGGCGTCCTCAGCGAAGGTGGTCAGCACCACGACGCGCACGTGCCCGAGTCCCGGATCAGCGAGGATCTCGCGGGTGGCAGTCAGGCCGTCGCAGCCGGGCATGCGGATGTCCATCAGCACGACGTCGGGGGACGCGCTGCGGGCGAGAGCGACTGCGGCGGCGCCGTCGCCGGCTTCACCGACGACGGTCAGCCCCGGTTGAGCCTCGAGCAGGGCCCGGAAGCCGGCCCGAACGAGGCCTTGATCGTCGACGAGGAGAACCCGGATCACGGCGCGAACCTGTGGGGCTCGTCGGCGACCGCCCGCGACAGCGCCGTGGGGGGTGGATCGGTATGGGGTGGTTCGGGTTCGGGCGGGCCCGGATGGGGTGCGGCCGGGAGCCGGGCCTGGACCCGCCAGCCTCCGTCGGGGGTTGGGCCGGCCTCGACAGCGCCACCGAGGGCGGCGGCTCGCTCGTGCATGCCGACCAGCCCGCTCCCCGAACCCGCGGTCGCCGCGAGCGGGCGCCCGCCGTGGTCGTTCACCTCGATGGTGAGTGTGTCGTGGTCGTAGCGGAGCCCAACGGTCGCGGCGGCGCCGGCGACGTGTCTGCGGGTGTTGGTCAGCGCCTCCTGCACGATCCGGTAGGCCGCCGCATCGGTCCCGGCGGGCAGGACGCGCGCTCGTCCGACGATCTCGGTGGCGACAGGAAGCCCGGCCTCGCCCACCTCGCTGAGCAATTCGTCGAGGCGCTCGAGCCCGGGAACCGGGTGGTACAGCGCTGGTGCGTCCACGGCGCGCAACACCCCGAGGGTCGCGCGCATCTCGCGAAGCAGGTCGCGGCTCGACTGTTTGATCGTCATCAACGCGCCACGAGCCTGCTCGGGGTCGGCGTCCATGAGGTGCAGCGCCACCCCGGCCTGCACGTTGATCAGTGAGATGTGATGGCCGAGCACGTCGTGCAGGTCCCGGGCGATCCGAACCCGTTCCTCGCTACCTTCGCGGCCGGCGACAGCCTCTTGGGTAGCGCGGGTCTGATCGTTGCGTTCGCGCCGGAGTCGCACCCCTTCCGCCACCGCGACGACATTGACAAGCCAGGCAACTCCTACGGTGAGTCCGATCAGCGGCAACCCCCGCTCCGGGTGAGAGAGCGCCCGAAGACCGAGCAGGGCCGCCGCGGCCACGGCTACGATCGTCAGAGCCGCCCACCGACGCGCTGACGTGACCGCGGTGAACACCGCAACGACTCCGGACAGGAACACCGGCCCGAGCGGATAATCCACACCGACATAGGCAACGAGAGCGACCGTAGCGACCCCGAGGACATACACCGGAAAGCGGTAGCGGCCAATCAGCGCGAGGGGCCCGATGAGCACGAGAACAATTCCGGCAGCATCGAGGGGACGCGCCGCAGCTGTGTGCGTGGCGCTGCCCAACGTGCCGAGCAGCGACACGGCCGCCACCACGACCGCCAACGGGACCGCACTCAGCGTCGGGCGCGTCGGCGGATTCGCCCGGTCCGGCTGTCGCGGGTTCGGCACACTGCCACGGTAAGCCCGGTGCGCGCGCTCATCGTCCACGCCAAGGAGATCGCCGAGCTACTACCCCGGGAGTAGGCCTCATCGCGAGGGCGCCGCCCTCCGGGGGATGCGCGAAGACGCCCACAGCAGGACGTGCAACCCTCTCCCGCTACACCACCATCGCTGGTCATGGTCTCTCCTGCCCCGCTCCGCTCCCCCGACGCCGTCCTCGCCAGCTGCTTCAGTGGCCTTCGGGGCCCCGCGCAGTGAGCACTGCACCTGACCGGCGCACCTTCCCGATCCGCGCCCTGACCGCGACCACCGCGATCGCCTACACGGCGCTGTTCGTCGCCAGCCTCGTCGTGGCCGCTGTCTTCGCGGAGGGCGCCATACCCCAACCAACGACTCCGACACCGCCGCTGTTGGCCTACCTCCAGGCCAACCCCGGTGTCACCGAGACGATCTCCTTGCTGCAGTTCCTCTCCGCGGTCGCCCTCGCGATCCTGGCCGTGCAACTCAACGCCGACCTTCGGGCCAGGGCTGTGGGTCCCGCGGCTCCCGGCGGGGGGGTGGGTGTGGTCTCGGTCGGTGGCGCCGGCGCCGCGCTCCTGCTCGCTCTCAGCGCCCTGGTCGCATGGGTGATGGCCCGTCCCGAGCTGGTGAACGACCCGGGCGCGGCACGTCAGCTGGTGGGCCTGAGCTTCGTCCTCGGCGGACCGGGCCACGCCGCGTTCCTGGGTCTGTTCTACGGCGGGATCGCGCTCGCCGCCCGCTCCAGCGGCGCTCTTCCACCGTGGCTCACCGCGTCGGGGCTGGTGCTCGCTACAGCGGGAGGGCTCGCTGCCTTTGCGATCGTGGCGTACTCGATGGCACTGTTCGTCCCCCTGGCGCGCTTCTTCGGCTTCCTCTGGTTGATCGCGGTCGCGATCACTCTGGCCCGTTCCCGAACCACGCGACCCACGTCGCCTCGACTCGGGCGCGAGACGGGGAAGGCGTGAGCATTCTTGGAGCGGAGGACGAACAGCGCACTCGGCGTCGAGCCGGAGCATGGTGCGCCGCGATCGGGGCGGCGGTGTCCGTGGCGGGCGGAGCCGGATTCGCGAACCTCACCAACACCGCGCCGGCGTCCGGGGTCCTCGACCGACTCGCCGGTCAAGCGTCGTGGCTATGGCCGGCCTCGCAGCTGGGGTTCGCGGTGGGCGCCGTACTGTGGGCCGCCGCGTTCTTCCTGCTCCAACCGACCGCCACCGCCGGGGTCTCCCAGCTTCTCGCCTCCCTGGCCGCGCTCACTATCGACCTCGGCGCGACGATCCACATCACCGATGCTCTCATCAGCGGCTCCGCGTTACCGCAACTCGCCGCCCTATGGGCAAGCACCCCACGCGGCCCGGTAGGCCAGATACCTCGCCTGGACCTGCTCGCGCGCACCGATTCGGTGCTGGAAGTCCTGTCCGGGCTGTGGGCTGGTGTGTTGATTCTGTTCCACGGTGCCCCGTTTGTGCTCGCCGGAGTTGCTGTGCTCGCCGATCATCGCGCGCCGCGGGTCGTCGCAGTGCCCGCGATTGTCGGAGGGACGGGTTCCCTCGGTTGCGGGGTGGCCTTCTTCGTGCCCGGGGGGCCGAATCCCACGTCGCTGTTCATCATCTTCGCTCTCGTCGACAGCGCCTGGATGGTCCTGCTGGCAGTGCTCGTGACTCGGAGGCGCTCCGCACCCCCCGGCCACTGAGCGACCCGGCTGCCCTCGGCACGCGGCGATTGTGTGCGCCAGGCCACCTCATCAGCGCAAGCAGGGTGCTTGCTGAAGCTAGCACGGGTGGTTAACGTGGGTGTCGACCGAGCGGAGGAGGTGGTCACGATGGCCGGAGACGCGACTGATCGCGCCCTGCAGGCCGTCGAGGGCATCGGCGCCTACATCCGCTCCCAGCGTGAGACGGCGGAGGTTTCCCTGCGCCAGCTCGCCAAGGTCGCGGGGATCAGCAACCCGTATCTGAGCCAGATCGAGCGGGGACTGCGCAAGCCGTCCGCCGAGATCCTGGCCCAGATCGCCACGGGTCTGCGGATATCCGCGGAGGCGCTGTACGTCCGGGCAGGGATCCTCGAGGCCGTTCGGGAAAGGGCCTCGACACCGGTCCTCGACGCCCTCGCCGGCGACCCGGACCTCACCGAACGACAGAAGCAGGTGCTCGGCGACATCTACGCGTCGTTCCGGCGCGAGAACCACGGGCAGACAGCCATCACGGGTCCGGCTCCCGAGGCCCGGCCCGCCGACGCCCCCCACGACACCGACACCGGCACCGACACCGTCCGTCGGACCCACGAACCCGTCACGAAGACGACACAGGAGTGATCAGCATGGCCGTCACGTTCCCCACCAAGCTCGACGTCCGCGAGGCCCGCGACCAGGCCACCAAGGCCGTGTCCGACGCCGTGGACCCCCTGCGCACCCCGACCCTGGCCGTTCTCGGCCTCGGCGATGTGGCCGTCGCCGTGGCCCGCGAGGCGGCCGGGCGCGTGCAGGCCGGTGCCACCGAGATGCAGGCCCGCGTGGAGGACCTCCCGAGCGAGGTGCAGGAGCTGCGCAGCAAGCTCACCGCCGAGGACTTCAAGCGCCTCGCCGACAGCTACGTCGCCGCCGTCCGCAGCGTCTACGTCGACCTCGTCAAGCGCGGCGAGACCGCCTACTCGAAGATCGTGGCGCAGCCGAAGGTCAAGCAGGCCATGGCGACGGTCGACCAGGTGTCCACCGAGCTCGAGGGCCGCATCGAGGACGCTGTCGAGGAAGTCCGGGTGCGTGGTGAGGTCGCCCTCGCCGAGGTCACCAAGCAGACCCGGTCGGTCGGCGAGCGAGCTGCCCGTCGGACGCAGCGCCTCAGCACGCAGGCCGCCGAGACGGTCACCGAGGTCTCCTCCGAGCTCGCCTCGGACATCAAGGAGGCCGGTGACGAGGTCGCCTCGGAGACCCGCAGCACTGCTCGCAAGACGGCGGCGAGGACCGCGCCGAAGAAGCAGGGCCCGAAGAACGCGCCGACCTCCACGGCGACCCGCAAGGCCGCCGAGCGCTGGCCGCTGGTCGCCACGTACGCTGGGGAGGTGGTCGTCCTGCCCCTGCCCGCCTACCAGTATCTCGATGTCTACGTGTCGTTGGTGATCTGGATCGTCGGGATGCCGGTGGGGCTCTACGCCTTCATCCACGCCCTGCGTCAGCGGGGCGATGCGTTCACGGCCGCGAACAAGCAGACGAAGCCGATCTGGGGCGCGATCACCGGCGTCGCCGCCGTGCTGCTCATCCTCGGTCAGGGCCCCATGAACTTCCTGTGGCTCATCGGCCTCATCGCGGTGCTCATCTACATCGTCGACGTCCGCCCCCGCGTGGTGGAGATCCAGCAGGGCCGCTGGTGACGGTCGGCCCGCTCATGGCCATCGCCGGTCACCTCGCGCTCGTCCCCGCCCTCGACCGGCCCGACCTCCTGGCCGACCCCGTGCGGCTGGCTCTCGCCGCGCTGCCCGTCGACGCCGCGGCCTCGTGCGCCGTCGCGCCGATCGACCCCGAGCTCGCCGACACGGCGGCGTTCTGCGAGGCCTACCGGTCGCCGCTCGAGGCGTCGGCGAACTGCGTCGTCGTCGCCGGGTCGCGCTCGGGTGAGCGCCGGATCGCGGCCTCGGTCGTGCTCGCCACCACCCACGCCGACGTGAACGGCGTGGTCAAGCGCCGGCTCGACGTGCGCAAGGCCTCGTTTCTGCCCACCGACGACGCGGTGGCCGCCACCGGCATGGAGTTCGGCGGGATCACGCCGATCGGCCTTCCCGCGGGATGGCCGGTCCTGGTCGATCCCGCGGTGCTCGCTGCGCCCGCCGTTCTGGTGGGAAGCGGGCTGCGGGCGAGCAAGGTCGTGCTGCCGGGGGCGGTGCTCGGGATGTTGCGGGGCGTCGAGGCGTGCGAGGGGCTCGGACGCTGACCGTCACCCCCGGCGGGGGAGCGCGACCCGGGGGAATGCGCAGTGCCGCTCGGCACGTTGTCAGCGCTGATTGAACTTTCAACTCACTCCGAGGAGGGCATTGTGCCCGCCGTCACCGTTGCCGATCTGACCGTTCTGCCGAGGCTCACCGAACCCGCCGCGTGGGGCGGACCCGGATCGACCGGCGTCACCGAGCGCGGCGTCCGCCGCGTCACCACCGCCCCGCAGGGCCACGAGGGCGAGGGGTTCCCGGTCCGCCGCGCCTTCCACGGCGTCGACCTCACCGACCTCGACCCCTTCATCCAC
>JAABUZ0100001126.1_pt1 | contig 53924 bp, 48 predicted proteins | sample 5562091 | NCBI WGS metagenome assembly JAABUZ01 (sample SAMN12813069, study PRJNA571459) | rock metagenome | isolation source: Antarctica rocks | place: Antarctica: Victoria Land, Linnaeus Terrace sud | collected 2015-12-21 | reverse complement strand
CCTGAAAGACTCCACTCACTCGCGTCAACCACTCCACAGCGGCCGCCGTGCTGGGTGAATTCTTTGAACACGGGTGGGTGAATTACTTGACAGGCGACAGCTCGGAGCCACCAGAGCCGGTGGATCTGGTCCGGACTGAACGCCGCGAGCGGGCACGTTGGTTGGGGCAATGCGCTGCTTGTTGGTCCGCGCGTCTGGGGAAGCGCCGCCGGAGCAGCAGGATCGCCCGTGGCTGGATGCGGCAGGCACAGCAAGCGCAGACGCCTGTGGACACGCCTCATCAGCGGCGGCCCGAGCGCGGGGAGGCTGTTCGGCGTCGCGCCTGGGGGCGCCGCCTGGCCGAGAGCTGGTGCCGCCACCGCTTTCGAGCAGCGCCGCCGCGAAGATAGCCTGATCACGTTCAGGCGCTGGCGGCGGGTGATCGAAGCACGCTCGCCGAGCGGCGAGCCCGCCCGCCGTCATGGCCGGGGCGAACCATCCCAGGCCGCGTAGGCGACGGCCGGCCGCTCCCGATCCCGGCTCCCAAGAAATCCGCGGTGGAACCGGCGCACCTCGTCCAGCAAACGCTCGACCCCGGACGGGCCAGCAACCGCGGCCGCCAGGGCAAGAGTGGGCTCGTGGGTGTCGATCCAGCGGCGCTCGAGCGCTTCCAGATCGTTGGCGTCGATCGCAACCTGGCACGCCGCGCAGGCAGCCCACCAGCTCGGACCGGCGTTCAAGCTGGTGAAGATCGTCGAGCCGGGTACGTGGAATCCCGCGCCCGCGTAGACAACCACCGGGTTCTGCGCGGTGCACAGGTCGCACACGGGCGTGTCGCCAGCCTGAAGATCGGCGACCCCGACCAGCAGGTGAGCATGCTGGTCGCACGTCGGCAGCGCCCCCGCAAAACGCCGTTTGGCCGGGGTGGCATGGCACCATTGACCCGGTCCAAGCAGGACCGCGCAGCGCTCAAGCCGGCTCATGACACCTTCGCGAGACCTCGGCGCCGACCTGGACGGTGATTGATCTCCCCGCCGGGGCGGACGACCTTGGTCAGCAGCGCCAGCACACGCCGGAGCCATAGCCCGCCGCAGCCGGATGGAGAGATCGGGTTGGCGCTGATCAGTCGCGCAGAATGACGTTCGGGCATGGCGATGTCGCGGCTCGGGATCCCGGTCACGCGCTGAAGCCCAGCCGGTGCTCCCGCAGGCTGAGGTGCCTGGGATGCTCCGGGGTCCCGCCGATGATCACGTGGTCCAGGACCTCGATGTCCAGCAGCTGGCCGGCCTCGACCAGGTCTCGGGTGACGCGCACATCCTGGGGACTCGGGATCGGATCGCCACTGGGATGGTTATGCGCGATGATGAGCCGGGGGGCGTTGTCCCGCACGGCTTCCCGCAGGATCTCGGCGATGCGGACCGTCGTGCCGTCCACGGTGCCGATGTACAGGTCGAACGAGCGCCGCAGGCCGCTCTTGCTGTCCAGGAGCAGTACGCGCAGGTGCTCCTGCTCGTGACCGGCCATCTCCTGACCGACCAGGTCGGCGACGTGAGCCGGACAGGAGATGCGCGGCGCCGTCTCTGGCGCGGACGTCCCTGTCAGCGGCGGCACCGCGACAGAGTAGTGGGTCGAGCTTGTCACGCCTGCGGGATTGCCGCCACAGCAGCGTTGCCCACCTCGGGCTTGCTCAAGGCACAGAACCTTATCATTGCTCCTCCCTCTTCCAGTTTCCCGGTGTCGTCGCTTGCCACGCATGCCCGGTGAGGCGGCGCGGCATCGCCCGCTCGTTCACGTGCCCGCCTGGAGATCAATCTCTTCCCAGCCGAGAAGACCGTGGCCAGCGTGGCCGGGTCCGTCTGTGCCTCACGAGCCTTCAGCGCAGCCTCGCGGGCAGAGTCAGCGTCGACGTCGATTTCCCACCGCACGCGGTACTCCATGATCCGATCCTCCTCTGCAAGTCTCACAGGTCCAGGTCGAACCCGCCGGGCACGGCTACGGACCGCGTCCGGGTTCCGGCTCTGCGCCCCAACACGTTCGCCGTGGCTCGTGCGCTTACCTCTGACATGCGCTGCTCCTTTCAGGATGGCGTCGAGTCGTCGGGGTCGCCGCGCTCGACGGTGTCTTCGGACAGACGCCGCGTGCTGTACAGCCAGAGCGCGAAGGCGAGCCGATGGCAAGCGCCGTGATCGGTGCACGGCTGTCCCGGAAAAACCAGGTGCTGCTCGGCGACGACGGTGCCCTTCAGCCAGTACAGCCGGCGAACCTCGTCGCCGCTGAACGACTCCCGCAGACGGCGCGTTGAGGACAGCGAGCCGGGCTCGACCTCCAGCGACACGGTTGCTGCCCCGCGCCAGCCGGCGCGAGGTAGCTTGCACGCGGACAAGCTCCGCGGCCACCAGCTGTGCGAAGACGCGAGCGAGATCGCGAACCTGCTCGTCGATGTCGGCAACAGCGCGCAGCTGCGCCAGGTAGGCGGTGCATGCCTGGTCCAGCAAGACCGAGGCAACCGGTGTGCGTTCGTCCAGCAGGATGGCGAACAGCACGTGCAGCTGGGCGAGCTGGTCCTCGAGCGCGCCGTACTGCCTCTGGAGATGGCACAGATAGCCAGCGCGGGCAGCGTCAAGCGGACTGAGAGACATGGTTGCGTACCTCCGCTTCAATCACGGCGGTTCGCCCGACATGGGCGACGACGTCGACGGCGCGGCGTCAGGCGGGCGGAGAAGCACCCACTGCTTCGAGCAGCGCCGCGGCGAACACGGTGCTGCCATCAGGGCGCGGTGCGAGCTCGCCCACGTCTTTGACGCCATCGGGCAGCGCGACAGCCACGGCCGTCGGCCCGATCTGCTCCTGGAGGCGGAGCGTTGCCTGCACGCCCGCGTCGTCGCCGTCGAGAACGAGGTAGACGCGCCGGAAGGCGCGCAGGTCGTCGAGCAGATCGGGCCGCACATCAGTGCCCAGCAGGGCCACGGCGGGGTACCCCCACATGCGCAGGGTCAGGAAGTCGAACACGCCTTCGGTGGCACACACACTGGGCTGGCCGCGCGTCTGCTCCCACCCAAGGAGCGGCTTGGGGCCGGGCAAACCCCGGAAGCGCGGCTCGTCCTGTGCCGGCGCGAGCGAGCGACCGATGAACCACACGGCTCGCCCACCCCGCAACTCCGGCACCACGACCCGTCCCGCCAGATGCTCGCGGCCAGCCCGGCTTATGAGGCCGGTGCGCAGGGCTGCCCACAGGGGCACGCTGCGCCACCGCAAGACGGCAGCAGCTGGTCGCCGGCGGCGTAGCCGATCTGGCACCGCGTGATCGTCGCCTGATCGATGCCACGACCGCGCACATACGCGAGCGCCTCCGAGTCGCCGAGCAGACGCGTGTGGTAGAGAGATAGCGCCGCCTGCAAAGCGGCCGTCTCTTCCGAGCCGCGCTCGGTAGGCGCCGCCGCATGAGGACGCGGGTGCGGACGTGCGACGCGAGGTGCATGCAGAGGGCGGGGATTGCCCGCGCTCAGACGTTCAGCGGCCTCGCGAAACGGCACCTGCTCGACGAGCTCGACGAAGGTGATGACATCCCCGCCCAGATTGCACCTGTAGCACCGCCAGGACCCTGAGTCGGTGTACACAAACAGGTTCGGACGGCCACCATCATCGTGCAGGGGGCATCGACCGACCAGCGCCCGGCCCTGCCGACGGAGCGCGATACCGTAGCGAGCCACGACGTCCGCGATCGGGTTGGCGCACTTGAGCACCTCGGTGTCGATACTGCCGCGGGCGACGCGGTGCGCCGGAGCAAGGATCATGGTGCTAGCCCGCGGCGAGCAGCTCGGGCGGCAGGGCATACAGCCAGCGCGACGGCGCGCGGGCTTCGACGGTGGCGCCCCGCTGCCGCGTGCGGCAGTAGGACAGATATAACCTCTCGCGTGGCCGCGAGACGGCCACAAAGGCGCAGCGCAGCTCCTCGCGCAACGCCTCCTCGAGACTGGCCTCGTCTTCCCCAACCCGCGTGGCCCGGTAGTGCGGCAGAATACCTTCTTCCATCCCGAGCACGAAGGCCGCGCGCCATTCGGCCCCTTTGGCCTGGTGAATAGAGCTCAGGCGCGTGGCCTCCTGGTCGGGCGCGGGATCGACGTTGTCTCCCAGGGCCAGTCCATCGAGCCAGTCGCCGAGCTCCGTGTCGGCACGGTGCGCCACGGCCCGCAGGCGGCCGAGTATGCGGAGCCGATCGGCTGCCTCGGGATGGCGTTCAAGCCACGCCCGGTAGCCACTGCGGTCCAGCGCGCGATCCAGCAGCGTGACCGGCGAAGCCCCTCGCTCAGCGTAAGCGTGCAGGTCGTAGACGACCGCCACCAGTCCGGCGGCCGCGGCTGCCACGGCGGGGCCGAGATCAGCCGCCTGACCGGGCAGCTCGGCAGTCGTCGTCGGCACATCGACCAGGATGGCGGCCAGGCGCGCCAGCCCTCGTGGCGGGACGTTGACAATGCGCAGCAAGGCCGCCCGGTCGGACGGGTCGCGCGCGAGGCGGAGGTACGCGATGGCGTCTCGCGCCACCTTCGTGCTGAACAGGTCGGCGTGGCCGTGACGGGTGTACGGGACACCCGCGGCGCGCAGCGCAGCAGCAGCGACGTCGGCCTGCGCGTTCGTACGATAGAGCACGGCGGCATGGCCGGGATGAGCCAGCAGCCCGCGGTCGATCAGCATAGCGATCTGGCCGGCGACGAGCTCGGCTTCGGCATGCTCGTCGTCGGCGACCAGCAGCCGCGCCCGCGGGCCGGCAGGATTATCGGTGACCTGGCCGGGCCGGTACGCGAGGAGGTCGTTCAGCGCATTTGCCACCTGGACCAGGTGCCCCGTCGAGCGGAAGTTCTGACCGAGCGTGACCTGGGTGGCATCAGGAAAGGCGTGCTCAAATTCCAGCAGGAACCGGACGTCCGCGCCGCGAAAGGCATAGATGGTCTGGCACGGGTCGCCGGCCACCATCAGGTTGCGATGCCGTGCGGCGAGCAGCTGGAGCACCGCGACCTGGGTCGCGTCCAGGTCCTGGTATTCATCCACGAGCAGGTACCGAAATGCATCCTGCAGGACACGGAGAGCCCGCTCATCCTGGCGGAACAGCCGCAACGGCAGCACCACCATGCTCGGAAAGTCCAGGGCGTTGCGGCGGCGCAGCCGCTCCTCGTAGGCGCTGGCGAGCTCGGCCAGCGGATCGGCACGGCGAACTACCTCGTCAACGACGACCCGGCACCGGTCAACCGCGGCCGCCAGCTCGCCGGGCGGAAAGGCTGACAGATCCCAGCCCTGGTCGGAGGCCACCGATCCCAGCAGTGCTCGGGCTTCGTCGTGGGCTAGAACAGTCGGGCGCTGGTCGAATCCCAGCTGGCTGGCCCAAGTCGTGATGACCTTGCGGCCGAAGGCGTGCAGCGTGTAGATGGCCACGTCACCGGCCGCGGCCCCCAGCTGCTCGGCCACCTGGCGACGCAGACCACGCGCGGCATCGGTGGTGAAGGTGACGACCAGGATGGTCGCCGGGTCAACGCCGCGCTCGCTCACCAGGTGAGCGAGACGACCAGCCAGGACGGTCGTCTTGCCAGTGCCGGGCCCGGCGATGATCGCCAGCGGGCCATCGGGAGCGGCAACCGCGGCCTGTTGCGCCGACTGGAACCTGCTCATGCGAACGTCGGAGGGGTCAGCACGGCCGGGTACGCAGTTCAGATCCGGCGTCCACAGTGGGCGCCCGTTGCCGAGCGGTCGTACGCGGCCACAGCCGTGGTCGCTGTGTCGAAAGGTGGGCTGTCTCCTTGTCAGGCATAGAGAGATTCCTCCTTGGGTCGTTGGAAAATGATGGTGTGCCCGGACCGGGCCAGAGGCATGGCCGGATTGGCGGCGGGTCAGCTGGTACGTGCCAGGCCGCCTGGAGATGGACGTCGGCCCTCAGAGGATGAGGCGGAAGTTCAGATCAGCGGCGATGTTGCTCAGGAAGGCCCGGAGCGTCTCGTCGGCCAGAGCCCGGTGGTAGCCCGGCCGTGGCGGTAGGGCATCCTGGGCGCGCTCGAACAGAGCCGCGCAGGGGGTGTTGGCGTGCATGGAGGAGCCATACCAGAGGCCCTCGGCGTGCGGATAGGCGGCGTAGAGCGCGCGGGCCCAGGCGCGGGCGCGCGGCCGCGGGCCGCTGGCGATCGCCATGGATGCGCCGGCTCGGGTTGGCCAGAGTCCGGTCAGGTCCAGCAGGTGTACCTCGCGGCTCAGCGCGAAGCCAACAAGCCACGGCTGGCGATGACCGACGTTGATGGTCCGGCGGGTCTGGAAGAACTCGGCCAGCGCCGCGGCCGGATGCGCTGCCGCGTACAGCACCCCGCGCTCCTGGTTGCGACGCGGCAGGTCATGGGGATCGAAACGGGCGTTGAGCGGGCCGTAGAAGCGGAAGCCGTTCCACGAACCCGGATGGGGACCGCCGCGCCGGTACACACGGAAGAGGGCCGTCCCGAGTGGGACGACCCTCCAGGCCGCCGTGATCGTGGCCAGCCGCTCCGGCGGTGGCGGCGCGGGCAGCTTAGCCGTCGGAGAACTCCTCCGCCAGCGCGGCCAGCGTGCGTGGGCTACCACCGGAGAGCAGCCAGGCCCGCGGCGACACGGGCTCGTCACGCGGGCCCTCCAAGTCCACGTGCGGCTGCGTGAACCACGCGGCGACTTCGACCGGGTGGGCGTCGGTCCAGTGCGGTGCCACCAGGTGCAGGCCGGGCACCAGCGCCTGGCCGGTGTCGTCCAGCTCGAAGAGCGGGATACGCCAGCCCCTGCCCAGCTTGATCCCATAGAGCCGGTGCGCGGCCAGCCGCTGGCGAACACTGCTCTCATCCACGGCAAGCCGAGCGGCCAGCTCGGGCACGCTGAGGCTCGCGGCCAGGATGGCGGCGTACTCGGCCGCGGTACGGGCCAGGGGCGCGTTGAGAGCGGCATCGTGAGGAGCGAAGTCGGCAAGATCGACGCCCGCGCTCCGCAAGAAGGAGGCTTCCGCGTCCGTCATCTCGGAACGGGCGTCACGCGCCGGATGGTCGGGCAGGATCCGGGCGACCGCGTCCATCACCAGTCCTTCGAACTCGTCCAGGGAAAGCGCAAGACCAGCACGGCGGAACGGTGCCACGTCGAGGTGCATGACGGAAGGCTCGTCCGATCCTACCACGCTGCCTCCTGGCAGACGTAATCAGGGGATCGACGCGAGGCCACCCGTCGACACGCACGGTGCCATGCGCCGCGTCGCGCCCTGGAGGTGGTGAGCAGACGCGAGCATCGCCAGCGACGACCGTCCGCCCGGTATCGGAGCGAGCGCGTGACCGCGGCTGTCTTCTCTGCGTCGATCACGCCAGGCCTACATCGGCATCGGTGATGCCCGGACCTGAAATCAGCGGGATCTCCGCCACCTGCCCTTCGACGCGATAGGTGCAGATAGACCGCTGCTCCTCTTCGGTGAGCAGATAGGCGGAAAAATCTCGGCCGGCGCGGAGTGCCAGCGCGGCGCGGTGGCTGCCGTCGATCAGAATGGCGAAGTCGTGCGGCGGAGCGTCCGGCGAGGTCGCTGTCGTGATGATCACGGCGATGCCCGGCTCGCGATACTTGTCGACGGGGATGTGCTCGAGATGCTCCGGCGTGACGCTGACACGCTCGCGCAGCCACTCGGTCAGGCGCCGAGGATCGAGCTTCCGTGGCTGTCGGGGCCGCCGGGCCAGCAGCTCGCGGGCTCGGCGAATGTCCCAGGTTAGCTCCGATTCTGGGCAGGTGAACGAGAATGTGTACACCTCGTCCGTCTTGACGGGGAGGGCGCCGACGAAGCCGCGGCTGAAGCACTCCAGGCAGACAGGTCCAGAGCTGGGCAGGATGCCGGTGAAGCCCGTGGCGGTCATGGAACGACCGTCCGCGTCAGCTCGAGCCAGCGGCGGTGGTAGGCCGCTTTGACCACCTGCCAGCACAGCCAGGAAACCGGCGCGCGCGACGACTGCTGGGGCTCCAAGACCAGGCTGCCCACCAGACGGAGCTGCGGACCGAGAGGACCGTGCGGACGGCCGAACAGCTCGAGCAGGGTCGTCGGGCTGGTAGCCTCTGCGCGTAGCCATGCCAGAACTGCGTGCAGACCGGCCTGGATCAGGGGGTCGAGGTTTTCAGGACCATTGGCGAGCTCGACGCTGGCCGCGCGCCAGAGGTCCAGCTTGCCCTGGTTGTACGAATCGAGGATGAGCGTCGACCGGGGGATCGTCATGGAAGGGGCTCCTTGGACGGTGTGTGGCTGCGGTGACCTGTGCGAGACGAACGACGGTCGCGCCCAGGCCGCCATCGGCCGACACCTGGAGCGCGGCATATGTGGGAGACGCGTGTCCTGGCTCAACGGGCCTCAGCCCCGCTCGGCGGGCACGCTGCCGCGAGCGGGGCTGATAACCACACGACGACCGCTAGCGCGAAACCTGTCCGGTCAGCTCGCGGCGGCGGTAGGCGGGCGCTTGCGCTCCTGCAGCGGCCGAGAGGCCCACAGCACACCTGGCGCCGTCACGACATCGCCGACCCGCCAGTCCACCATGCCCAGCGCGCTCACCACCTGGTGCGGCTCGTCGCCCGTGGGACGCGCCAGGACGACGCCGCGGCTGGTCTGCGGAGCATAGCGCCGCGGCTCAACCCAGCCCCGCCGCTGCACGACCTTGAGGCTCAGGTCCGACCAGACGCCGAACAGCTGCCGGGCGAGCTCCTCGGGCAGGCCGTCGACGACAACCGCCGCCAGCCGCCGCATGGCCTGTTCGGGATCCTGCCGGTACGCGCGCGTGTGGATGTCCCGCAGGGCCTCTTCGGCCGGCGCGACCACCCGCCGCCGGGACTGCCAGGCAGCCGTGTCCAGAGCCCTGCAGATGTTGGCGTCGCTCGGAAACTGGCGGACCAGCGGGTTCAGGAGCGCGATCGCGTCGTCCGGTCGCTCGTCGCGCAGTGCCTGCCGCGCAGCATCCAGCCCGGTGGCCAGCCACTGCGCGCGGTCGGCCGCCTCCTGCCGCGCCGCCTCGGCGCGCTCTTGCTCGCGGCGGCCGCGCTCGGCGAGCACCTGCGCCAGGTAGGGATGGCTGGCGAGCTCGTCGGCCGCACGCACGCGCCGTGCGAGAAGCTGAACACACTGAAGCTCTGCTGCCCGCGCGAGCGCCGCGTGCTCAGCGGCGCGCTCGCGCGCGTCCTTGCTGAACGCCTGGGAGACCAGACGCTCGGCCGCGGCCCGAACCTGCCGCGCCTCGGCCAGGGCGCGCTCCGCCTCGCCGCGCTCGGCCGCCAGCGCTTCATACTGTGCGAGCTCGATGGTGGCCTGTTCGCGGGCGCGGGCGTCCTCGCAGGCCATCGTCTCGAGACCACTGCTCATGCGCGCCAGCTGGGCGACCAGGCCCGCCAGGTCCTGGGCCGCGTGGGGCGCTGACAGGGGCGAGACCGTGGCGGCTTCACTGACGGCTCCATCAGCGGCCTGATCGCTGGGCTGGTCTTCGGTACTGGGCTCATCACTGGTGAGGACAGTGGCCGGCTCGGCGGGCCCGGCGGGCAAGGTCTCGACGTCGATGACCGAAGCCAGATCCGCGAAGCTCTTGACGATGACCGCACCGTTGCTGAAGGAAGACATGGTTCTCTCCCTGGTCTGGGGAACGGCCGTGGCTTGACACAGGTTTGTCGCGCCGCGGCCAGCCGCGCTACAGTCCTCCTCGGACGGACTGCTGCGAACAGTCCGTCCGAGGAGTTGGTACCTACGCGCCGTTGTGCGTAGGGGCAGAGTGGCCGAGGGGACTTGGTTTGAATGCCAGGACAGTCCCTTCGGCTTCTTCTTTCGCCGCCGCGCGCGGCTGGGGCGCCACCCCACTGCGACTGTCTTTGGTCTGGGCCGGGACAGCGACCGGCAGCTCGAGCACGGAGGACACCCGTCCGTCGCGCTCGGCCAGGGCGAGCAGCACGTCCGAGAGGACAGCCGCGACCCCGTCGGACCCGATGTACTTGCCAAACGGCTTGAATGCCAGCCAGATGGCGTACGCGGGGGGCCCGTCCCGCTCGACGGTGGTGACCACCGCCCGCAGCTCGGCACCAAACGCGCGGTACAGACTGCACTTCACGACGATGTTGGCCACGCGCGGCATGTCGCCGAGCAGGGGGGCGAGCTCGTCGTAGGCGCGCCGCGCTGCCAGCGTGAAGCCCTGGCATTGCTCGCGGTCCTCACTCAGGACCAGGAGGCGCGGCTGGGTTCCACAGCGGTGGAACCAGCGCGCGGGGGCCGAGAGGGCGCCCCACACCCTAGTGCGCTCGACGGGAGCGCAACTCAGGCAGCTCATGGCTGCTCCTTTCTCCCGTGTGTGGGAGACAACGCCATTACCCGCGGGCAATGGCAAGGCGGTGACCGACAGTGCGCGGTCGTCCCTCCTTTCGCGCCAAACATGGCGAAACCACCGGCCTGGTCTCGAACGGGACCGTGACCGATGCGGGGCTGTTTGCCTGCTCGACCCGTGTGAGGAATGGGTGCACGTGACTGGGCAGCAGAGCAGGCGGTTGATGGCGAACAACTCTGGCCGGTCCCCGAGACGGGCCTGGCTACCGACCGGCCAAACAAAGACCCCGCCACCAGGCGCTGTGCCTGAGGACGGGGCTCCTAAAATGCTAGCGAGGTATTCAGTCTTCGGAGGAGGGGCCGCGCTCGTCGGGCGCTGCGATTACCGCGCGGGAAGCACCGCCGGGCCGATCGACCGCAGGGCCTCTTCGAAGAGCGCGTCGTCGGCCACGGCGCTCCCCTCCGTGTCGCTGACCGCGCCGCGCGACAATCCGGTCGCCACGGGAGGGGAAAGGCTGTCTTCGAGCTCGTCCAGGGCAACCGGGGCGGGAGCTGCGCGGACACTGAAGGTCGACCAGTTGCCCGCATCAGCGGCGATGCCGACCACCTCGATCCCCACGACCTCGCCCCCTTCGGCCAGGTCAAGGTTCACGGAGTTGTCGTTATAGCCGACGGTGCGGACCACGGGCGCGTCGTTGAGCCGCAGGTACAGGGCGCCAGCGTTGGCATCGACCGAGAGCTCGATCCGGTACGTCATGGCAGGTCCTCCAGGTAGCGGGCGATGTCGCGGGCCGTCGGCGGCGGTCGATCCACGACCACAAACGCCGTCTTGACCACGCACTGGCCTCTAGCATCGCAGACCCACGGCACGGCCAGCCAATACCCGAGGGTATCACGGCCCGGTGGAATCCAGGCTGTGCTGATCGTGGAGCTGGAATCGACAGTCGGCGTCTGGATCGCCAGCGGCATCGCCACTGCCCGCTGCTGATCGACGAAAGCGATACGGCGTCGTTGGCCCTGGCGTTGCGAGCTGTGCGCCGTCAGGACGAAACCGGAGAAGAACTGGGTGGGCAGTCGGTTACCGCGGCCCGCGGCCAATGAGCGGGCGATCGCGCGGCGGTACAGGGCGGCAACAGCCCGGGCCAGACTCTGTGGATCCGACTGTCCCCGCTGGGCGAGCCAGATCAGATACCGACCGACGGTAGAACGGTCATGAGCACGCACGCATGTGTCCTCGCCTTCTGGGCGGAACGCGGGGAGCCCGAAAGTGGGCTCCCCGCTGCGGTTACCGTCTCAGATGCTCGTCGACCCGACAGCGCGACGGGCGTGTTGCTGCGAGACACGCCAGTTCCTTGGGTCGGGGAGAAGCTGACGCTCCAGCCGAGCGACGGCGCGCTCGAGTTCGGAGAGCGCCATCTGCGCCTCGATGCGTGCGTGAAACGGAGCGGTGGAGTCAGTGTTCAAGGCGGCTGTCGTACCGGTCGCGACAGCCGGTGTTACACTGGAGGTCGACACAGGACGTGTCTCCTTGGGGCGCAAGCCCCTCGAACGCCGAACTGCTGCTAACAGGTCGGCAACAGAAAGAGCCCCACGTCAGGCACGGCGCCTGACGACGGGGCTCTTTTTCAACGCGGGCGTTCAGCGCTAGCGACTGGGTGTTGTGCTATCGCCTCCTTTCTTGCGCCGTGTGCGCGATGGCGGGTCGCCCTCCGGCCTCATCCCAGCGATGCAGCAGCCCATCGCGGCGACAAGAGCCAGTGAGGAACAGCGTGGCGAGCACGACGGTGGCGACGCCTGGGTTCGGGCGCGCTACCGACGCGGGCAGAGCAAACACGCGACTCCCCCTACATCTACTGATCGGGAGTCGCCTGCCTCGACAGCTAGCGAGCGCGGGTGGCGTTAGCCAGCAGCGCTGACCTCCGTGTCGAAGCGGAGATCCTGGCCCAAGTCACTGGCGTGGGAGAGCACGCTCTTTCTGGCCATTGCTGGCCGATCCCACCTCAGCGCGGCTGGGCCGTGCCGGTGTCTCGCGGTGCGCGCGGGCGTAGGAGAGCACGCTCTTTGTGATCCCAGGAAAGGATCGATCCCACAGCCAGCGCCAAGCCCGGAGACGGAGCTTGCCGACGGTCGGTGTCGTCGGGGACACATACACACGTCACCTACCGTAGCCGCCGGCGGTGGCTAAACGCCCACCGGGCCCACGGGAAGTTGAACTTGGGTCAACGCCCGCTCGTGTACGCGATGGCCTAACTGCCGCTAGGCGGTGGCTCAGCGATGGCCTAAGCACGCCAGAGGGAGGCAAGAGTCGGAAAAACTCGATACGCGAAATGGGTCGTTTCGAGATCAAAATCGGTGCGGGTATACAGGGAGTTCACCTAACGTGATCGCTGCTAGGCCATCGACTAGAGTGAGTCGCCGTGGTCGTGCCCCGTCCAGGGGTGACTCCTGTGCCGCGTCACCTTGCTGGCACCCGCGACCGCTGGCTAGTATCCGAGGGGTAGCGGCGCCCGAGCAGCCCAACAGGATCTAACCGCGTGAACTGAGCTTCCGGAATGGGCCAGCTCGATTCTGTAGGACGTTGCCGCCTTATAACCTTGGCGGTGGATCGGTAAAGAGGGAGGAGGACTCATGCCGGCAAGATTCCCGCGTCGATGTGCGTTGGCCCTGCTCGTCGTGCAGCTGACCGCGTTGCCCGTCTTGGCACAAGAAGCTCCAGACGGCTCAGTGGCAACCGATGGTGGGGACCAGTCGACTGTCGTGAGCGACGAGCCCTCGGGGCCTGATCAGACGGCTACACCCACCCCTATCGCGGCCGTCGATACGGCCGTGGTGATCGCCAAGTGGGGGCCCTCGCCACAATCTGGCGCTGACTTCAACAGAGCAGCGGCACAACGATGGTTCCGTGACCAGAACAGCAAGAGGGCGCGATGGGGTGTCCCCACGGCCAATCGTGACCCGTACCTTGACTGGGTGGCTGAAAACCTGCTTCGGGACTACTTAGGCGAGCCACGGATCGATCAGCCCACCGGACTGAAAAAGCCGGACGTGGCAGCGCGGACGCAAACAGATTCGGGGATACGCTCGGATCCGGAGTTCTGGACCGTATCCGACGACCTCTGGCAATCATGGCTCGACTCAGTGGACGCAGAAACGCTGACTACCCTGGATGCGGACAACTCCGGCGGACCGCTGTACACAAAGCAGAACTACCTCCAGCTTCAGAAGCTAGGGCAAACTCCTCGCTTCGATCGCTTCCGTCTCATGGGCGTCGCCGGTCGCGTCGATGCTAACCAGGCACCGACACCACTCTTGTCTGGTCATAAACAGGAATTGGAATCAATCGCGCCTGGCTCTGTAGCTGCTTACCAGCCGGTCGTATATCAGGATCCGGTAGTAGCGGTCGTCGGCTACGACCCCTGGATCAACGCGGACGGAACTACTCTACCGTGACTGGACGTTTTGTTCTGAGTCTATTCGCCGTACTGTGTGTCATGTTGCTTGGGGCCGAGCAGACGGCCGCGCAGAGTTCCGTCGACTACGTCAAAATTAACCCTCCGCCAGGAATGCGCTGGAAGACCCGCGATCAGTCGGCTACTACAAATGACACTTACATAGTCGACAAAGAGGGGAATACTTGGGTCCGGCGGTCTGCTCTGGTGTCCTTCTCACAATCTATGGTGTTAGTTCAACTCGTCGGTGATACCAGCGGAGCCGATGAATGGATGAGCATGCGGGATGAGGCGCCCTACCTCCGTCTTCAGGCAGATCCTGATTGGAATCAACCACAGTATCGGGTCTTCACAAGCGACTCAGAATGGCGGCGACAGATCGGGCTAATTCGAAATTTTGTGTTCCAGCGTGCGGGACAGACGGGGAGCGGGATGCCCTCGGTGGTAGTTGCGCCTATCTACACCTCGGCAGCCAACCCTGACTGGCAGTGGTGGTCACCCGACCAGGGCCCGCTACTGCCTGATGCAGAGTTAAGCGGACGCTTCAAGGTTCTGAAGCGGCAGAAGGCAGGACAAGACGTCCCCTACTCCGTAACGGTCGAAGATTTCTCGACGGACCCGGCGACGGAGAAGACTCGGGCTGGCGGCTACGAGCTATACCGCAACTACTACCCGACTTTCAATCCCGATGGTTCTTACACTCTCGGCTTGGCCGGCGACTTCAGCTTTCAGAAGGACTATCTGCTGCCAGAAGGAACGCACTGCGTGGGCAACTCGGTCGTCTTACCAGACGGGACATGTTCGGCACCCAACAGCGATGTGAATGGGCCCGTGCCGACAGGCCCTCGGCCCGCTCCCACAGCAATCACACAGGCGCCATCCCGTCCTGGTCTTCCGTACGTACCCGCACCGCCGATGCCAGCTGTAGCACCAGGCCCTCTCACATCGCCCTCGCTGCCGAACGACGCGTGCTCGGGTGCCCCATTCGCCGACGTCTGCGGTGCAGCTCGTTCAAGCGCCGCCGACCTGGTCAACCAGGTGCCGCTGCTCCAACAGCAGCTGACGATCCATCAGAACCCCGCGATCGGCGTCACCCGGGTTCCGACATGGTTCTGGGTTGAGGGCTACGACGGACAGGCCATTACGGCCACGACCGACGTACAGGTACCGTGGATCCACAACTGGAGTGAGCCTGTGGTGCATGAGGCCGGGACCACATCCGACGTGCCCCGTCAGGCTACCGGCATCTACCATGTGTCGCTCCTGGTGCGCGTACGGCCAGCACGCTACGTGTGGGACTTCGGCGATGGGACGTCAGTCAACACCAGTTCGTTGGGCAAAGCGTATCCCGACGAATCAGACGTCCAGCGGAGCTACCAGCACCACAGTCACGATCAACTTGACCGCCGCTACCACTTCGGACTGGGCATCGATTGGGTCAGCGATTGGCAGGTGTCGGGCGACGCCAGTGGGCAGGGCCCTGGCCCGTCGCGCCACAGCATGTACCAGAACAGTTTCCAGGTCGACGACGTCGCTGGGTGGCGCTGCGCGGACACTGGTTGTCCAAGCACCTGAGGCGCACGGGCGAAAGGTTCCCGACGGAGCCGCCCGCAGAGGATTGAGCGAGCGTCGATGCAGGGTCTGGCTTTCACTGTAGCTCGGCGTTTGCGGGAGTCGTGGAGTCGCGTTGCGGTGCTGGTGCTCGCGCTGACGATCGTGACCGCACCGCTGGAGCTGGTGCTCGGGCCATCGCTGTACCCGGTCGACCCGCGCCTGGCCGCCCAGAGGATGATCACCTTGCTCGCCGCTCTGGGCCTGGTGACCGTGCGCAGCAGCGGCCCCGCGGGTAGGCACCGACGCACAGTGGCATGGGCAGGCGTCGCGGGAGCCGGCTTGGCGCTGCTCGCATCGGCTGTCGTCCTGCGTGCACCGCTGCCTGTCGACGAAGAGGCGCGGCGTCACCTTGCTGGCGCGATGGGACTTGCTACCGCTGCCGGTGTCATGGTCTGGGGCTACACCTGGTCCGCCCGCCCCATCTGGCTCTCGTCACTGCCGGGACTGCTGGTGGGACTCCTCTGTCCCGTCCTTGTCGCGGTGCAGTTTCCGACCGGGTATCTCCGTTCCTTCCTGGCCTCGGTCAGCCAGCCGTACCCACTGGCGGTGATGGCCGTCTGGATGCTCAGTGCCTTCGCCATAACCTGCCGGCTTGGGTTGGGCAGGGACGGCGCAGCCAGCGAGCGGCTCCGAGCCGGGTAGAGCGTAGGCTCCCGCGTTGAGCTGTCGCGCCAACGTCTTTCGGGCGTGGTTGCTCGTATCCCTCCAGAGACGTCGCCGTTGCTCCCGCTCACTTTTCCCGCGTCCGAGCGACGGCCCTCCCGCCGCGTGGTGGCCGACGACGCTGCACTGCTGCAAGGGCGCTCAGGCGGGAACGCGGGCAGACACGAACCCGAGCGGGCGGAAGCGGGTCTCGCCGCTCTCGACGTCGGCGAAGCCCGCCGCCGCGACGATGGAGGGAAGCTCCTGCACCCCGTGGGCCATGCCGCCGTGGATCAGGACGGCGAGCGGCAAGCGGGAGAGAAGCCCACTGGGCCGCTTGAAGTCCACAATCAGCAGCCGGCCGCCGGGCTTGAGGACGCGACGGACCTCGGCAAGGCCGCGCGGCTTCAGGTCGTCCGGCAGGTGGTGCATCATCAAGCTGCTGAGCACGATGTCGAAGGTGGCATCGGGGAAGGGCAGGGCCTCAACAGCGGCCACACGGTAGTCGATGCCGAGACCGCCGCGAGCGGCTTTCTGTCGGGCGACGGCGATCATCTCGGCGGACGGATCGATGCCGCAAACGAGCCCGGTCGGTCCGGCGCGGGCCCGTGCGCGCCCGGTGAGTTCGCCGGTGCCGCAGCCGACCTCGAGGACGGACTCGCCCGGCCGGATAGCGGCGAGGTCGGCGGCCTGCTCGCGCATGGCTGGGGCGCGGCCAAGGGTGACGAGAGTGACCAGGGGATCATAGAAGCGCGCCCAGCGGATGACGCGACCGCGCGTGCCAGCACCCGCGGCGGCGGCGCTGTGGTAGCCGACCATACAGATCGGACGAACGACCAGATGGCGTTGTTGCGGGAGACGACGCGGCCGAGGCTTACCTGATCGGCTGTGCACTCCTGACCGAGAAGGTAGATGACCGGGAAGGCAGAGCCTCTCGATGGCCCGCTCGCTGGCCGCTCCGCCGGCGCCGTCGGCGTCAAGCCTCACGAACCGCTACCACTCTCACCGGCGCTCCCGGCGCGATGCCTTGAGCGGACATGGCCGATGGTCTAAAGGGCCGCCGACGATGGCCTAACTTCGTCGCGCGTGGGCGGAACTGTGGCCGGGCGATGGCCTAACAGGGCCGCGTGACGGCCTAACAGGGGTCCGGGCGCATGGTCGGTGCAGGACGGCCAGGAAGTTGCCGTCTCGACCGCGGGGCCAGCAACGGGCCACAGGAGGCGGGATTGGCCAGTGTTGGCTCCCATACTGGAATCCATGGCTACCCCCGTAGGCATCGATAGCGACGATGAGGCAGCTCTTCGTGGCCGCGACCAGGCCGTCTCCCTGGTGGGCGACCGTGTCGCGCCTGGTCAGCAGGGAGGGAGGTTCGAGCGGTGAGCGAGTGGTGGATGGGGACGGCTGTTCCCGTCGCAATCGCGGCGCCCACGGCGAGAGGAGCCGCCGACGGCGGCCCCGCTGTTGAGGGGCGGTGCCGGTCGCGGGCATCATGGCCGTCACCCGAGAGGAATGGACGCTCCAGGCGAGGTCAGTCAGCCAGGCGTACTCGACAAGCATGTCCCGTCCAGCAGCACCCGTGCGGACGGACAGCCATGCCGGACTGGCGCTCACGCTGGCGCGGACGGAGCCGGCGATGACGCGTCCGCTGCCGGAACAGGTGCGGGCGGAACCATGGGGAGCCCTTCGATGCGGCGAGCAGACCGCACCATGGCGGCGATGGCCGCCACGCTGGAGGACGACAAGCCATGCAGCTCCAGGACGATCTCGCGGACATGCCGGTCCCGGAGACTGTTCTCCAGCTGCTCGTCGTGCTGGCGTGCAGGCGCCTCTGTGTCCTGAAAAAAGTACAGCGGGCTCACGCCGAAAAACGTGGCCAGCGCCTCGAGGTGCTTGAGAGTGGGGTTGTCGCTCTTGCCAGAACGCAACCGCCAGAGATAGCTCGCCGAGACAACCAGTCCGGTCTGGCGCTCGAGTGCCCGGGCGACCTGCTCGTAGGTATAGCGGCGGCCGTCCTCGCGACGAACCGTCTGAAACAGCTCATCGATTCTGGCGGCCAGGGTCCGTGGACGAGGCGTGCTGTCAGCCATTGGCGTCGTTCCATTCGTCCGGTGTGCCTCTTTGCGTGGCAGCGGCGCGCACGGCGGGGCTGAGCACCCGGCCGCGGCACGACGCATCCATCTCAAGGGTACGCCAGTGCCCCATTCCAGGTATCACGCAGCGGCGTTGCCGCAAGTTGTAGAGACAATCGGAAAGATACGCAACTTCTCTTGACAAGCGACGGACAGTCTGGCATTCTGCTCGGCACGGTCAGAAGGAGGGTGGCGGCACAGACCTGGCGTGCGGCCACCCGTTCATGCGATGGGAGTGCGCATGGCGACTATCGGGTTAGGTGGCGGGCGCAACGGCCACGTCGAGACAGATCGGAAGACGTCGGCCGACAAGGCGGCCCCCACCGCGTTCGGCTACACGCCGGCCACGGCGGCCCGGACCCTCAAGCGGCGCAGTCGTCTCCAGACCGTGGTCGGCGTCATTCTGGTCGTCGTGGCGTTCGTCGGTGTGCTTGGCGCGATCCTGTGGGGCACGCCCCGCACACGCACCGTGGCCGTCGCGGCCCGCGATCTGCCGGCCGGCACGCGGCTCAGCCGTGCCGATCTCAGCACAGCCGACGTCCAGCTCGCAGACGCGCAGGCCGCACTCTCTATTTCGGCCACCAGTCTGTCAGGCCTGGAAGGGCAACCGCTCGCCGTGCCCGTGTTCCGCAATCAACTCCTGGCGCCGCAGCACCTGGGCGCGCCGGCCGCCCCGACGATCGGTCCCGACGACGTCGCGCTGAGCATCGCCGTGCGACCCGACACGGAAGTGGCGGGGATGGTGCAGCGCGGCTCGCACGTCTCGCTGCACGCGACCTCGAACAAGGGCAAGCCGAGCTCAGAAAGTCATGAGCTTTTGCCGCATGTGCTCGTCGTCAAAGTCGAGCCCGACGACGGCCAGGCAAGCGGCGGTGGTCTCGTCAGCGGCTCGGCTGGCGCCAATCGCGCCAGCCAGCCGGCGACGGCCGTGGTGCTGGCGATCCCGCGGGACCAGGTCGATACCATCCTGCGCGCCAAGTACAACGACGAGCTCGATCTAGCCCTGGAACCCACGGATGCGACCGCCAGCACCACGCCGACATCCGCCAGCAGGAATGGGCCTGCGCCGAGCGCCACGCCCCTGCCAGGCAACCGCTGATGGCGGCGGCCACCAATCCTCTGTCCGACCGCGATCGGATCAACGGCGGCCTCGACACCACATCTGAACTGGCCCCACCAGCGCTCAGCGAAGCGCAGCCGCCGTTGGTTCCCCCGAGCTGGCTCACCAGCGGAGCCGTTCGGGTCGCGCTCGGCATTGGCGACCCAGCCCAGGAAGGCGACGTGCTGAGGGCGGTCCCCGCGTTCGACGATCCGCACGCACGCACGGTCTTCGCGGTCACGCGGCGCTGTCATACGGCTGGCTCGCTACGGGCGTGTCTGGCGGCCGGCGAGGCCGACGCGGCCATCATCAGCACCGAGCTCAATGGCCTCGAGCCGGGCGAGCTGCAGGCCGTTGTCGGCACGCGCGTGCCGACCGTGCTGCTGACGACCGCCTGGCAGGACACCGCCCTCGCTGACGACGCGCTGCCGCCTCACGTGCGGGTCCTGCCCGCCAACGCCTCCACCGAACGGATCCATCTCGCGCTGCTGCAGGTCGTGCAGCCGGAACCGACGCGGGTCGGTGGCAGCGGGTACCGGCGCACCCCTGGCAAAAATGGGACGCCGGACCAACCGGGCAATGTCGCGGTGCTGCGGGCGGCGGGCATCCTTCCGCTTCAGGAACCAGAAGAGTGCGGAGCAGCAGGTGTGTGCATCGCTGTCCTGGAGGCGTCACGCGAGGCGGATGCGCTGCTGGTGAGCGTCAACCTGACCGACGCACTGGCGCAGGTGACGGACGAGCCCGTCGTCCTGGTCGACGGCGATCTGGACGCCCCCAGCGTGGCGACAGCCCTGGGGCTGGATCCGCTACGGAGCGTGTCCGGACTGGCGCAGGAGGCGACCAGCGGCGGCCCGGACGCCTGGCCGCGCGCGCTCAGTCGCCACGTGCAAATGCTGCATGAGACGACACAGCGGGCGTTTGTGCTCGCGGGTGTCCCTCGGCCAGGGATGCGGGCAGCGCTCACGCCGGACGGGCTCGCCGAGCTCCTGAAACACCTGGGCGCCCATTTCGGCTACGTCATCGCGCATGTCGGCGCCTCTCTGGATCCCGACACATCCGCGGGGGCCGCCCATCGCGCCCTTGTCCTGGGGGCCGACCAGGTCTTGCTGGTGACCACGCCGGACATCGTCGGCCTGCGCCGCGCGAAAGTCGCCCTTGACACACTGGCGGAGCTCGGCGTCCGCGGCGTGCCGGCCGACGGCCGCCCTGATCGCGTCTCGCTGGTGCTGAACCGCTACCCCCGCGGCGTCACAGTGCCCGGCCGCGCCGAGATCGCGGATGCCCTCACTGTCCAGGTGGCCGCGCTGATCCCCCAGGACGACAGGGCCGCGCAGCGCGCCCTGGCAGCCCAACGACCGCTCGTGGCGGTCGGGCAGGGTCGGCCGGGACGGGCAGCGACGGCCCTGATGGAGCTCGCCACGCATCTCCATGCCCACCAGACGGGGCGCAAGGACTCCTGGCTGACACGTGTGCGCGCCCGCGTGGTGACAGGAGCGAGGCGGCTCGGCCGCCGACAGCAGCAGCCAAAGGCGTGATGCCCGACGAGCACCGTCGCTGGTCGTGATCGGGCGACGGCAGGGAGCAAGGAGCACGAGATGCCCATAGATTCGTCACACGCGTCTGCCCCGTGGGGACCAGGTGAGCACCGGAGTGTGTTGCCGGCAGCGGCCGACCGACTGGGGGAGCAGATCATCTGGCTGCGTGTCAACGAGCTGCTCGGCGCCCGGTTGCAGAACGCCGAGGTCCTGCGCTCGGAACAGGAAGAAGAGGCCGAGCAGCTGGCGATTCTCCAGGACGTCATCCAGGAGTACCGGACCCAGGCGGCGCTGGCAGGCACACGCGGCCTGCTGGATCCCGCGGGCCTCGAGGAGCGTCTGCGCCAGCGCATGCGCGCACGCGGCTACCTGGGGCCGCTCATGGACGACCCCCGGTACGAGGAGATCATCGTCATCGGGCCGCGCGTGCGGGTGATCGAGGATGGCCGCAGTCGGCTGATCGAGGACCTGGTGCCCGACGACGCTGAGACGCTGCGGATCGTCCACCACATGATCGGACCGCTCGGGTATACGCTCGACCCGAGCTCACCACTGCTGGAGGCGGGCCTGCGCGATGGCTCACGCCTGACGGCCGTTATTCCTCCAGCCTCGAACCAGGTCACCGTCAACATCAGGCGCTTCGTCGTCAAGCACCAGCGCCTCTCCGCCCTGGTGCAGCTGGATCCACCCATGCTGCCCGCGCCAGCTGCCGCGTTTCTGGAGCGCGCTGTCTGGGGCCGCGTCAACATGGCGATTGGCGGACCGACCGGCTCTGGCAAGACCACGGTCGCCAATGCCCTGATCGCCGCCGTCCGCTCGGATCAGGAGCGCGTCGTCACGATCGAGGGCGACGGCAACAAGGAGCTCACCGCGCATCGTCTGGTGCCGTCCGGTGTGGCACTCTACACCCGCCCCGGCAATGCCGAAGGGCACGGTGAGATCACCAACCAGCAGCTGCTGCGCGTCGCTTTAAGGTTGCGCCCGACCCGTATTTGTCCGGGCGAGATCCGCGGAGCCGAGGCATTTGACCTCTTGCTCTGCCTGGCCACGGGCCACGAGGGCTCACTCACCACGCTGCATGCCCTGGACCCGCGGGGCGCATTGGGGCAACTGAGTGATTTCGCGCTGTTTGCCGACGCGCGGCCGACGTTCGACGCCGTGTCGCGGCTGATCGCGCGCACAATCGAGCTCATCATCATCTGTCAGGTCGATCCCGACACCCAGGCACGACGGATCAGCCATATTTTTGAAACGACCGGCATCGGCGAGGACGGCTACATCGACGGACACGACCTCTGGGCCATCGACCCTGTCACCGACCAGCTCGGGTACACGGGCATTGTGCCACGCTGCTTGAAGAAGTTTGAGCGACACGGCATCGCCTATGACCTGCCGCCCGTCTCCCCGGGCCTGGCACAGGGGGAGGGAGTCGCGTGATCGCCATCGCCGTCGCGGTCCTGTTCGCGACGGGCATTGGGCTCCTGTACGACGGCCTGCTGCCGCGCGAGCGCGGAGCCAGCACGTCACCGTCACCTCTGGCCCGGGGTGAGGCGTGGCTGGCGCTGTTTCTCCGCCTCGCCGGCGAACAGTGGACGCCCCGTCAGTTCATCCTGCTGTCCCTGCTGTGCGGGCTGGTCGCGGCGCTGATCGCCCAGCTGTGGCTGGGCTGGATGGTGGTGAGCGCGGTTGCCGGCGTGCTCGGGTGTCTGGCGCTGTACCTGGCGTACGTGCCCCGCGCCGCCGCGCACCGCGCCGCCGAGCAGGCCGCCCTGGTCGAGATGGCAGCGCAGCTGCGGAGCATCCTGGGCTCAGGAAACGGCCGCTCTCTCGACGTGGCGTTCATCGGCCTGGCTCACTGGGGACCCAGGGCGCTTCAGATGGAGATGAACCTGGTCGTCTGGGGGATGCGCCATGGCCAGGGCGGTCTGCCCGGCGCCCTGCGCCACTTCCGCGACCGGCTCGCCGACCCGCTCGCCGATCAGATCGCGCTCGCCTGCCTGCGCGCTCACGAGCTCGGGAACCGGAACCTCGGACCCCTGCTGGACCGCCTGGTCGACGCAACGCGTCAGGAGCAGGCCGTCCGCCGCGAGGCCGCTAGCCGGCAGAGCGAGCACCGGCTCACCGCCCAGATCATCTTTGCCGTGCCGATCGTCACGCTGATCGTGGTGCGCTGGATGTCTCCTGACTTCTTGAGCATGTACGACACCGTGCCCGGGCAGCTTCTGCTGCTCGGGTTCTTTGGCTGGCTTCTGCTCGGGTACATGCTGACGCTCCAGCTCGGCCGGCTGCCGAAGCCGCCGCGAGTGATGGTCAAATGAACATGCTGGCGACCGGTCCGCTGGATGCGGTGCGCGGGTTGCTGGCGTACCTGGTGGCCACGAGCGTGGCGGTGGCGCAGCGGCTCCAGCTGGTCATCGCCGAGCCAGGCGCGCTCACCGGACCCTTCCTGACCGGCGTCGGACGGCTGCGCGACGAGCCGAGCTTGCTCCTGTTTCCCACCATGTTCGCCCTCGGCGTCGGCGTGCTGCTGAGCAGCCGGACGCAGCCAACACTCGCGGAGCGGCTGCAAGCCCTCGACGTCGAGGCGCGTCTCGAAGAGGTGGCTGAGGCGCGGTACGCGGCGCTCGGCCGAGCGGGCGTTCCCCGGAAGCCATCCGCGCTCGGTCGGCTGTTCGGCCCGCTGCTGGACGACCTCGGCCAGCTCGTGGTCCAGGTCGTTCAGCGCCTGGGGCCTGGTCGGACGGGCAGGGCAGCGCTCCAGCGTGACCTGCGGCTCGTCCACCCCGGTCGGACGGTGGCGCAGCACTACCTGGGCAAAGCCCTGGCTGCCCTGACCCTGGGCGGTCTGCTTGTCGTCGCAGCGGCCGTTGACCTCCTGGATACCCCCTTCTGGCTGTGGCTGCTGGTCGCGGCGGCGGGCTTCTGGCTGCCCGATGTGTCCCTTGATCAGAAGCTCGGGCGGCGCCGTAGGGCCATACGCGCAGAGCTGCCGCTCATCCTGGACCATCTCGGCCTGGCACTCTCCGGCTTATCGCTCGAGCAGGCGCTGCGCGAGATTGCCGGGGCAACCGAGGGCACGGTAGCCGACGAGTTGAAGCGCGTCGTGCGCGCCAAGCAGCCACTCGACCAGGCACTCGCGGAGATGGACCAGCGCAACAACATGCTGGAAGTGATCCGACTCGCCACTGTCCTGGCGGCCAGCTACGCGCAGGGCGGCCGCGCGGCGGCGTTGCTCGCCGATCTGGCGGGCGAGCTACGCACAGCACGCCGGACAGCGCTCATCGCAGCGAGCGGGAAGGCCGCCGCACAGATGGGTATCCCGATCGGTCTGTTCATGATGCCAACGCTGACCATGGTGCTGCTCGTGCCGGCCGTCGTCCAGGTCACGCAGCTGACAGGAGGACGGTAAGCCGCCAGGAACGCGGGAAAGGAGGCCGGACGCGGCAGAGGGAGACTCGCGCTACGTCGAGCTCGGGAGATGGAAATTCGTGCGATGAAAGAGACACTCGCTGCCTCGCAGTGAGGCAACAACAAAAGGAGCGAAGCGATGAGCATCCAGGACATGGCCCTGCACCAGCGGGGCCGGAAGGTTGTCGCGGCCGTGATCTACGCGTGGCTCTGGCTCCAGGCGGCGGCCATCGACCTGGCCGCGTGGCTGGGAGCGTCGCTGGAAAGCAGCCTGACGGCGCGGCGCATGCTGCGACACCGTGCGCCAGGCGTCGAGCTGGTCACCTTCGCCATCGGCACGGCCGTGGCCGCCGTTATCGCGCTCGGCGTCTGGAAGCCCTCGGCCCAGCGATCATGACCTCGGTCGAGACCACGGCCAAGCAGCTGCTATGCGCTGGCCAGGGATCGACAGGCACCGGCAACTGCCCCTGAGCAGAGAACGCAGGTGATGCGGTCCAAGCGGGGAGCAGCACGGCGATGCCCAGACGCGACGTAGACACCGGTGTCCCCTGTGGATATGGTCCGGCTCAGTCGCTGGTGGCGTACGCCGTGTTGCTGCCCTTTCTCGTTGTGGTCCTGATCGTCATGCTCCAGGGCGCGCTCTACGTGCATGCGCGGAACGTCGTGTTCGGGGCGGTGCACGAGGGCGCCGAGGCGGCCAGCGGTGACGGGGCGACGCTGGCGGACGGCACAGCGCGGGCCCAGGCGCTCCTCCAGGCAGGTCTCGGCCAGTACGCGCGGGACGTCACCATTGACGGCGTCGAAACGCGTGACGAGGTTGTCGTCGAGGCGCATGGCTCCATGGGCGTCCTGCACCTCAACGGCCAGCAGACAGCGCTCGGGCTGCCGCTGTATGCACGCGCGCGAGCGGTACGGGAGACACCCCCATGACAACAGACACCGGGCGGACGGCTGTGACAACCGGGGGGAGCCGCTGTCGCCATGACCGCGCGCACGCCTCGGCTCCCGTTGAGGTGGCAATCCTGGCGCCACTGGCGATGGTGCTGATCCTGGGCCTGCTGGGTGTTGCCCGACTCACGGGCCCACTCCTGGGCGTGAGCGCCGCGGCGCGCGAGGCGGCGCGGGCGGGGACCCTGGCCTCCAGCGCCGCGGACGCCTATGACCGCGCCCAGGTGCGCGGCCAGCAAGTGGCCGCGGATTATGGGCTCACCAATGGGACGTTCCAGCTGGAGCCAGACACCAGCACGTTTGGCCCGCAGGGAGAGGTCGGCGCCACAGCCAGCTATACGGTGCACCTGGCCGACGTGCCCCTGTACCACTTCGGGAATATCACCGTCCGGCGGAGCCATGCGGAGCTGGTGGGATTGTGGCGCAGCCTCCAGTGAACGGGGGCGGCCACGGCGTGACCAGTGACGGCACCGGCGTACCGGCAGAGCAAGGGCTCGCGTGACCGTGCTCCTTGACGTCCTGGCCGGCGTCCGGTGCAGGAGGAAGGGATGACGGTCTGGTATGTGGCAATCATGCCGGCCTTCTTGCTGCTGATCGGCCTGGCGCTGGACGGCGGGCACCTGTTTGTCGTCCGAACGGAGATACAGGCAGTGGCCGACGGCGCCGCGCGCGCCGCGGCTTCTCAGCTCGATACGAGTACCGGTAGCCCGCTGCGTGCCGACCCAACAAGCCCGGCGCGCCTGGACACGGCCGCCGCGGACCGCCTGGCGCGGGCGTATGCCACGTCACAGGGGGCGACTGTCCTGAGCGTCAAGGTCGACCAGCAGCACGTCGAGGTGGATGTCGGGCGGGATGTGCCAACCGTGTTCCTGCGGATTGCGCACCGCTACTCGTTCTGGATGGAGGCCCGCGGTGTTGCCCATCCGCGTCGCAATTAGGGCGTGCGCGTCTTCGCGAAAGGAGCCCGGACACCATGACCGACCGTGCGCAGCCTGACAGCTCACGGAGCGCCACCCTCCTGGTGGCCGGGCTGCTCCTGGTCGGCATCGCGGTCCTGTTGGGCGGCGCCCTCCTGGTGACACGGCAGCTCACACAGCTGCCTCCCGCGCCCGTCGCGGGGACCGCGCAACCCAACGACGCTGGCCCGGGATCAGCCACCACAGGTGCAGGGGTAACTGCCACCGGGCAAGCGACCGTGACGCAGCCTCTCCCGAAGCAGCCAGCACCGGGTGACACCGCGCACAACCTCACGCAGCGCCCGGTCGAGGCAACCGACGCCGTGCAGTGGCCAGACAGCGTGCTGGTGGACGGAGCGGCGGTTCCGCCGGGACCGGACGGCGTCGTCAGCGACGGTGCGCGTGCCTTCGCCCGGAGGTTGACGGCCCGCCTGCTCGCTGGCTGGGGACACCGCCTGGAAGACGCGGCCGAACTGGATGCCCTGGCGGAGCAATTCCTCGGTCAACAACTCGCTCAGGGCTACCCCACCGTCGGCGTGAGGCAGGGAATGGGGGGAGCCGTGCGGATCGAGCCACTGGCGGTGCTGCCGGCCACCCCCGAGGTCCGCCTCTCGCCACCGCCACCCCACGCGCAGAGTGTCGGTGTGGCGGTGGGCGTTGCCAGGCGCGCGGAACCGGGCTATGCGCCGGACCTGGTGCTGGTCGCAGCAGTGGCCTACCGGTAGAGAGGACCCGCGTGGATATCTTCGTCAGGCAGCACGCATCGCCCGGGCACAGCGACCAACGCCGAACGCCGGCGGAGCAGCAGGCCGCGTGGGCACGCACCGTCGTGGTGGAGGCCCTGGTGCTCACCACGGGCCGCACGCCGAAGGGCGACCAGAACGTCGTGGTCGGCATCGTCGACGCCACCCATCAGCCGCAGTTCGACGACCTGGCGCGCGTCATGCGCTCCGAGCAGGGTGCGGATCTCGTCGCTTCCTGGTCGATCTCCTACGGCGCGTCGGACGTCGCGATCGCGAACCTGCACCTCACCGTCCAGCGCCCGGTCCGTGATGACTTCGCCGTCGCTTTCGGCCTGCCATCTTCGGAGGCGGTGCTGCGGCTCCTGCCGACGGTCGCCTATTTGATCCTGATTCCGCAGCGCGATCCGCTGCTGGCTCTCGCTGGCGAGCGGATCTATGCGGAGGGGCTGCCGTTTCCCCAGGATGTCTGCCGCGGGGTGCCGGCGTTGCTGGACGCCTGGCAGGCCAGAGTGCGGGAACAGCGCGGACACGGACGACTCGGGCGTGTGCTGGAGCGTCTGCGCGCTGCGCGTCCGTGACCGAACCAACCACCACACATCACCCGGGAGGGACAGGATGACGTACCGGCAGGAGCGCCCCAGCCAGGGCCAACCCATACCACCCGTCGCGGACGATGGCCGCCTGGTCGCCAGCACGCTCGGCCTCGCCCTCCTGCTGGCCGTGATCGGCGCCGGACTGTACGTCTTCCTGGGCCTACCGAATCCGGCCGAGCTGCCCGGCGTCCCCAGCCTCGACACGCTCGACGTGCTGCTGCGCAGCCCGAACGTGTCCCCCTACGGCGTGTACCAGATCGGCAAGGTCGTGGCGTGGCTGGTCTGGGTCTGGGCGGCAGGCACCCTGCTTGTCGAGGTGCTCCTGGCGCTCGCGGAGGGTGGCCCCGCGCGCGGCAGCGCCTCGCTCCGCGCGCTTCGTCTGGCAGCCGATCGGCTCGCCTGTCCGCTGGCTCGTCCGACGGCGGCGCTCAGTCTGGTTGCCCAGCTGACGACACACGCGCCCCTCGGAGATGTCCAGGCATCGCTGGCGCTGGCACACACCCCATTCGTCGTCCAGGACCAGGCACAGCAGACGGCGCAGTGGGCCGCAGCGCGCAGCAGCGCGCCTGCCGTCGTCATCGCGGGCGAAGGGTGTGTGGCCGACCCGGAGGTGGCTGCTCCCCAGGCGGCGCCACGCGCGGATGTGATCCAGCACACGGTGCAGCCTGGAGAGACCGTGGGCCTGGTGGCGCTGCGGTACTACGGGACAGCGCACGAGTTCCAGCGCATCATCGACGCCAATGCAGGCAAAGTGATGGCCAGTGGCCGCACCCTCGACCAGACCGGCGTGATCGAGCCTGGGCTGGTGTTGGATGTGCCGTTGCCCAGCATAGCCATCGAAGAGCAGGACGGCGTGCGGAGCTACATCGTCGAACGTGGCGACACGCTCCGGGGCATAGCCGCGCGCATCCTGGGTGACCAAGAGCGGTACCAGGAGCTCTTCGACCTGAACAAGGGCGCGCGGACAGCCGATGGCCACGTGCTGACAAATCCGAACCTGATCTGGCCCAAGCTCCGCTTGGGCCTGCCCGCGGCGACTCCCGAGGCCGAGCCCGCAACAGGCGGCGAAGAGTCTGATGCAGAAGTCTCCCCGACGACCGTCCCCGATCGGGCTGAGCACGAGGATCGCGCCAGGGCGGCCAGCCGACAGCAGACGTCGGCCCCCGCACCGCCAGCAACGGTGGCGGTTGCACCAGCGGCGACGGACACGCCGGCCGCGGCGCCGACTCCGTCGGCTGCCCCCGTTGACCACGTTGAGACGCTGCCGACGGCGACGGAACAGCCGCGTCGTCCGTCCCTCGACGGGCTTCCGCCGCTGTGGCCACTCATCCCGCTTGCCGTCGGCGGCGTCGCGGCGACCGCTGGTGTGCTGGGGCTGCGTCGCTGGGCGGGGGCGCCAACACTTGAGCTGGGTGACCGCGGTCGTCTCGCGGCCGTCCCGCTGCGCGCGCTGACAAGGCAGGTGCACGGCGACCCCATCGAGCTGCTCGCTGGCGAGCTGGTACGGATCGCCGCCAGCTCCGCTGTGCCCGACGTCGAGGTCGTGGCCGCCTACGCGGAGGCGCATGCGGTGAGCGTCGTGTTGCGTGCCCCCGCAGAGACCAGAGCGCGGCTGCCCCTGCTGTTCCAGGTCGCCGCGAACCACCTGGCTCGCCGCGTCAGCGCCTGGCAAACCGCGGACCGCGACATCCGGGTCCTCCTGGAGGACCCGCGGCCATCTGCCGTTGAAGCGACCGGACTGCCGGACACCCAGCCGTTGCTCGTGTCGCTCGGTGCGGTCTGGCAGCAGGAGCTGCTGGTCGGCTGGCAGGCCCTCGGCCATGCGCTGGTGGTGTCTCGGCCAGGAACCACCGACGCCCAGCTCCAGCTTCAGGCTACCGTCGCTATGCTCGCCGCCCAGCGATCGCCCGACCGCCTGCACCTGTACACCTGCGCGGCAGCGGACTCACCTCTCACCGCCCTCAGCCACCTGCCCCAGCAACGGCTCATCGGCAATTCAGCCGATGGCACGCGCGCCGTCCTTGCGGCCCTCGAGCGCAGCCTCGACGAGGATGCGGGTAAGCCAGGCGATCCACCGATCCGCGTGCTCATCCTGGGTGAGCTCGCGTTGCTGGCGGCCGACGAGCAGGCCATCGTGGGCCGTTTGGCCGCCCAGGGCGCAACGCACAACCTTCGCATCCTGGCTGGCACGACCGACCTCGACCTGGCTTCGGGCGCGCTTGCCCAGAGCTTCGTGTCCCGCGTCGTCTTTTTCCTGCCAGACGTTGACGACAGCGTCCGCGTCCTGGGCTGCGAGGACGCCGTTACCGTCCACCCGAACGGCGGGATGGTAGTCCGCATCGGCGGCCGCGCCGAGGTCATCGAGGCGACGGGCACCGAGCTCCTGGAGGAAGACCTCGCCGATCTCTTCGCGGCGCTCGGCGTGGCCGCGGGCGCGCCGGTACGCCAGGCCGAACCCCGTGTCCCTCCTGGTGGACAGACGGGCGTCTGGCAGCCCGGAGCGGCCGGAATAGGGAAGGACGGCCACGACGACGGCATGGCCAACGGATCATCCCCGCCCGCGGCGCCAAAGCCGGCACAGGAGGCTGCGCCGACAGCTGATGGAGCGGCGGCGACCGAGGCGGAGGATGGCGACACCGCCAGCGGTGACACACCTGTCGCGACAGCCGGGCCGAGCGCTTCTCCCGCGCCGGTCCGCGCGCCCGACGGGACAGCGGCCAGGGCGTGCCGCAGCACGTCCGGACCGCAGGCGCCCAGTTGGGTGGTCGCGCAGTTGGAGCACGCACCGTTTGTCCTGCAAGCCATGGACCGGCTCGCGCTCTGGTATCGGCAGGACGATGGCTCGCCCCGCTTGCTCGGGCCAGGCGCTGGGCCGGAGATGCTGAGCTTGTTGCGCGGATTGGAGGTCCTTCTTTTCGCGGGCATCGCGCGCCTGTGGCAGAGCGGAGGCAGTGGGGCCGACGACCAGCAGCTGCTCGAGGCGCTGTGGCCAGGAGTGGACGACGCGGTTGCCCGCGGCAATCGGGTCAGTGCGCTGAGCAAGCTCAAACGCCAGATCCGGCAGCTGGGCATCGAGCTGGACGAAGGCCTCCATCTGGACATCGACGCGCTGGAGGGGTCCCGCCTCGTGCTCAATGGGAAGCTCTGCGTGTCGGACGTGGACGCCTTCTGCGGTGCGGAAGAGAGGGCCCGACGCGTCACGACCGGACCTGCGGCTCTGGCCGCGGCCGAGGCGGCGGTCGCGTGTTACGGTGGCTCACTGCTGGCCGACAACGACGTCCTGGGGCGTCGCCGGCGTGCCAGTCGCGCCGCCCGGGCGGCCAGCACCGTCGCGGATGGGACGCCGCCGCTGGCCTGGCTCCAGGACGAGCCGGCGAGACGCGCGCAGGGATGTCTGGAGGACCGCTTCCGCGGCCTGTTGCTCGTGCTGGGCGACCGCCTGCGCGGCGCTGGGCGCTTCGAGGAGGCAGCCGCGGCCTACCGGGACGTGCTCAGCACCACGGGACGGCTGCGGTTGCGCCCGACCCCGGACCGCGCCGAGAAGGCCGTGGCCGGCGCCCTCACAGCCGTTGCTGCGCTCGGGGACGGGTCAGCGCTCGAGGCGGAGTTCGCGGCGCTCCAGGAAGCGCTCCACGGCGTGGAGCTCGACGTGAGCGACGATCTGCAGGACCACTTCCACCGGCTGCTCGGGCCACTCCTGGGGAAGTGCGCTGCCGCATGAGACGTTGCTGGGAGAGGCCTGACCGATCTGGCTGGGAACCACGTGGTGCTCGCCGTCGGCGCAGAGGGCACACGTGACCATCTAGAGCAGGCGGAGCGGGGTTGGTCCGCCCTATTGGCCAGGGGCGCCAGATCGTCGGACCCCAGAGTGCACTCCACTACGGGCTTGTCAGCTCTTACGCGCGCCTCAATCAGGACCGCGGAAGTGCTGTGCACGAAGCGACAAAACGCTGAGCGAGCTCGGGCGCGCCGGCGAGGTTCAGGTGCAGATACGACCCCAGCGTGGAGCCGACGCAAAAGCCTTCCCGCCGGTCCTGGCCGATCACCCGGTAGGCGGCCAGCTGCTCTGACGGTGCTTCAGCCTCGGACCAGTGGAACTCATGGACGCACGCGTGTGCCAGGCAGCATGAGCGGTGACCGCTGCAGGGCCTCGACCTCGCGGTAGCCGATTGTCAGCGCATCGCGCTGCATGCGGGATGCAATTGGCAGCAGCCCGAACATGGGCAAGGTTCGCCCCTCGAACGTGGTCAGCTTCTCGCCGAGCGCCATCAATCCGCCACACTCGGCGTAGACCGGTCGGCCTTGGCGCGCGTGGTCCTGCAGGGCAGCGCGCATGGCGTGGTTCCCGGCGATCGTGGCGGCGTAGAGCTCCGGGAACCCACCGCCGAGATAGAGTCCCTGGACATCCACGGGCAGTTGGCCATCGTCCAGCGGCGAGAACGGAACGATCTCGGCGCCGCACTCAGCAAGGAGATCGATCGTGTCCTGGTAGTAGAAGCCGAAAGCCCGGTCCTGGGCAACGCCAATCCGCGCGCCGCCGGCCACCGGCTCGACCTGAACGGCGGGCGCAGCAAGCATCGGCGGCGCTGACGCCGCGATGTGGTGGATCGCCTCGAGGTCGAAGCGTCGCGCCACCAGGTCGGCCAAGCGCTCCAAAGTGCTCGCCGATACTCCTCCCTCGGCCGCTGGTATCAGACCCAGATGACGCTCGGGTATGACCAGGGACGGGTCCGCTGGCAGGCTGCCCAGGACGGGCACTCCGGTCGCTGCCAGGATGGCTTCGGCCGTCGCCCGTAGATGCCCCTCGCTGCCGATACGATTCAAGACCACGCCAGCCAGATTCACGCCCGGCCGCATCTGCTGACAGCCGAGCACCAAGGCGGCGGCCGTGCCGCTCATGGCTGCGACGTCCAAAACCAGCAGGACGGGACATGCCAGCGCCCGTGCCACCGCGGCCGTGCTTCCCTCCTGCCCGGCGCCGATACCGTCGAACAGGCCCATGACTCCCTCGATCACCGCGACGTCGGCATCGCATACGCCGCGGCGGAAGACGGCCGAGAGGGCGGGCTCGTCCAGCAGCCAGACGTCGAGGTTGCGCGACGGCCGGCCAGCCGCCTGCCCATGGAGGCCCGGATCGATGTAGTCCGGGCCGGCCTTGAACGGTGCCGGCCGTGTGCCCTGACAGCGTAAGGCCGCCAGCAGGCCGAGGGCGACGGTCGTCTTGCCGACCGAGCTGTGCGTACCAGCCAGAAGGATCCGTCCGCTCACGGGTCGCCGTTCCTACCTGCGAGGGGACGCCGAGACGTTCCGGCTCTCGCACCGGCACACCTGCTGCACCGTCCCTGAGCGGAGCGCGTCACTACACTGGAGGCCGATGCGCATCGTTTCATTGCTGCCCGCACCAAGTTATCCATAGTGCGTGGTTCCTTTCTCGTGACCGAGAACCGCAGCGGGTTGCCGCGCCGTGGAAAACGCAGCGGTCACAGTGAGGGGCTTGTGGGAGAGTCGCCAACGACGTGGGTCGCTCGCGGTGGTGGCAGATGGATACGCGCCGCATCGACCAGTCGGCGCAGACCCAGGCTGAGATTGCCCCGTCCCAGTTGGTTGAGGTAGCCCACATCCGTGGGACGCAGCATGAGGGAGTAGGTCAGTAGCGGTTCGGTCGGTCGGTCCAGGGCCTTGCGGCCCGCGCCGGGGCGTGCACCACCTCGCGGCATCAGCAGCCTCCCCTTTGATTACCATGGGCCAATCATAGATAGCGGGCGGCCGCGGCCGCTTGCAGCCGCCACTCCCAGTGCTGGCCAGCCCGGTGGCGATAAGCCACGTACTGGCCGGCGCGCACGGCCTGCCACGCCTGGTCACGGCACCAGCCCCGCTGCTGCATCACGTGGCGTACTGACGGGAACTGGCTCCAGTCGTGCCCGCCATCGAGGCGAGCCACGTCCTCCGCGGTCACCCGGACCCAGCAATCCGATTGCATGGTCCGTTGTTCGCTGACCAGTGCCCCCTGCTCGATCCAGACGTGGATGAGAGAGCGCGAGACGCCGAAGCGCTCGGCGGCCAGGCTAACGGGCAGCAAGCCATCGCCACGGGGCGCCCGCCTCCTCGGGTTGATCGGGCAGGCGGTCGGGATCTGGTGCTGCTTGCGGATCGAGGCGACCCGCGCAAAGGTCCACGGTTTGCCGGTCTGCGTGCGCAGCCCGTCGGCGTTGAGCCGCTCGGCGATCTGGTGGTCCGGCAGCTGCTGAGCGAGCTCGCGCAGCCGGGCCACCACGGCGGCGGCTGTGGTGCAATGCCACCCCGTCGGCCGGCAAGCCACCGTCTGAGTGGTGGTGAGCCCGCCGCTCCACAGGACGGTCACCGCGGCACTCCGTGGGCGGGTCGGCTGAACGGTCACGGTCACCTCCTGGATGGCCAGTCGCAGCAGGCGCTTGCGATCCGGCATGCTCGTCGTCGGCGCCTCCCACACCGTCTCCAGATCACCCGCCAGCTGCTGCACGGCGTGCTGCTCGGCCTCACTGAGCGGGGCCAGGTCGGTCCGGCGCGCCCGAGCGTACTCCTGCTCGACCTCCTGCTGCCCGGCCAGCGCGTCGTTCCAGCGCTTCTCCAGGGCACGGGCGACCAGACGGTTCTCAGGATCGCAGGCGTCGTACTGCCGCTCGGCGAGCCGCACCGCATAGCGCGCCCGTTCCAGCTTGAGCTGCCACTGGCGGTCAAGCGCTTGGCGCTGCTGCTCCAACGCGTCGAGCGCCCCGAGCAGGGTCTGGAGCCGGCACGGCTGGACGGCGGCAAAGAACGCGTCGCGGATGGCTGGGTCCAGATAGCCAATCGGAAAATACTGGCAGCCCGGCGCGCCGTAGGTCATCTGCTCCCGCCGGCATTGGTAGACGTGATGCTGGCTGCCGTAGCTCACCGTCATCCGGCGCCCACAGCGCCCGCACACCACGAGCCCCGCGAGCAAGTCTGGCCCCTCGCGTGGTGCACCCCGCCGCTTCTTGGTGAAGTTGTACTGATTGGCCCGCAGCGCCTCGCGGTTGGCGGTGTACTGCGCCTCGCTCAGGTACGGGGGGTACACGTTGGGCACGACGATCTCCCACTCCTCGAGCGGCCGTCGGTGGGTCCGCAGCTGGGGCGGATCGCCCGGCTGCGCCTGCTGGATGCGCCGCCCGTAGACGAACAGCCCGGCGTAGGCCGGGTTGGCCAGCACGTGGTGGATCATCTGGTACGTCGGCACGACCCACAAGAGCTTGCCGGCCTGCAGGCCCGTTTGCTCGAGGCGGGGCATCCGGAGCTGGTGCGCGAAGAAGTACCGCTGCACGCTGCGGGCGGTCTGCCGCAGCGCGAACTGCTCGAACAGCGTCTGCAGCGTGCTGCGCACCTGCTCGTCCGGGTCCTGCACAACGCTGCCATCGGCCTGCCGGCGATAGCCGACCGGCAGGCGCTGGGCCAGCGCGCCGCGACGCGCCTTGTTGAGCAGCCCACCGCGCATACGGGCCCGCAGGATGTGCAGCTCGGCCGAAAAGAGCGTCCCTTTCAGCCCGAGTACCAACCGATCATTCGGGTCGCCGGGGTCGTACAGGCCGTCCTCGTCGGCGATGAGCGTCCCGAAGACCGCGCACAGCTCGATCACCCGGTGCCAATCGCTATCGAGCCGCGAGAGGCGCGAGACCTCGGTCACCAGCACGATGCCGACCTCGCCCAGGCTGATCGCGGCGACCAGGCGTTGGAAGCCATGGCGCTCGGTACTGCTGGTGCCGGACAGCCCCAGATCCTGGTCAATGACGCACGTCCGGGTCGGCGACCACCCCAACCGCTCGGCGGTCTCAACCAACTGGTACTGGCGCCGCAGGCTCTCCTGATTGTGCGCCAGCTGCTTGGTCGTCGATTGCCGCACGTAGATGAGCGCCGTCCGCGCCACGTGCTGGGGCAGGACGGGCGTCGTATGACTCATAGCCGCCTCCTCTCGGCAGCCCCCGCTGCGCCTGGAGGTGCCGCCCGAGCAGGTCGGTCCACACGCCGACCAGGTGGCACTGGGTCTGGGGACTGAAGGTGCTCCACAGATCGGGCTGAGGCAACTGATCCATCGGCCGCCTCCGCATCATGACGAAGTGCCGCCACCATACTCAGCAGGCTGCGCAGGCTGCCGGGCGTCAAGACCAGAGCCACCACCGGCTCACCGGAGGACGAGCGGAGGGCCGTCCAGTGCGCGGGCACGATCTGCGAGGCGCCGTTCGGGCGACGGATGACGATCTGCGGCTCGCCGCCTTTGCTCAGGCGCGCGACAACAGGAAATGACTGGCCCACCAGCGGGTGGTGCGGCGCCGTAATGGTGATGCGTTCGACCTCAGCATCAGACAAGCCCGCATCGCGTTGGTCGCGGTGCCGCGACGGAGATTGTGCAGAGGATGACGGTACCGGCAGCGGCAAGAGGAGCGTCTTAAGGACGCTGACCGACGCATCAGCGCTGATCGCTTAAGCGGGTCTCAGGATGCCAGTCGAGCGCACAGCTCGCGTAGCCAACCGGACTCGATCAGCAGCCACCCACCCTCTTGCTGAAGCGCGCTCCTGGCCGCCTCGGACATCTTATAGAACGCGGCTTGGCGACGCGCCTGGCTCACGGTCGCCTCAAGGCGACGGGCCAGCGTCTCCAGGAACGCAAGATCCTCCGGCCACACGGGACCGGCCTGCCGCGCCAGGCACCGCACCAGGTCGGTCTCGCCTGCAACGCCGGCGTCCATGCGCAGCAGCTGCCGTCCCAGTCCGTCCAGGCCACTCCGTGGATCCCCGTAGGCAGCTCGTAGCGCAGTCGAGCTGCATTCGATCTGCGCCGCGGCTTGCTCCAGGCGGTCAGCCTCAGCCGCAGTCAGGCACCGGGACGGAGCCTGCGTGCCTTCTGACCAGCGGAGCACGGCATCGTGTGGCAAGCGCAACGACACGTCCCGCCAACCATTCGCCGTGCTGACTGCAAGGTAACCCAGCGCTGCAAGATGCAGCTGCCCGTCCGGTCGCTCGCTGATCTCGCGATCGTAGCGGACCGGCAACCAACTCTCGTTCCGCGGGAACACTGCCGACCGCGGGGCAGTCCGCAGCTCCAGCAACGTGCCACTCCGAACCGGGAGCCCGTCCAGGACATGGCACGGCACTCCAGTGTCGTCGACGCCCAGCACAAGCGTCTGACCTTCCCGCAGTCCACTCATCGACCGGTGACGTCCCTTCTCATGCTCAGATGCCCGTGTCGCCCGATGCGGCCAGTGCTCCACGGTCGCCAGCCAGCCGCCCGTGGACCCAGTCAACCGCGCCAGCGTCGTCTCCTTTAGCCGCTTCGGCGTCTGCATTCCGTTGCCCGCATCATACGCGTCGGGGACGCCTCGAGCTCACGCGCCCTGGGTGCTCTCAACATCGCATTCCGCGCAGCGTGCGAAGGAAAGCAGAGAGCAGCGTCTCGGGTACTCTGCTCGCACGTCAGAGTGATCCAGCCGAGCCGTGCGCTGAGCCAATTGCTCCGCGCTCTGTGCCACGGGAGACGACGTTGATCGTGTGGCCACACCGAACGCGGCGTCGCTGAGCCGCTACCCAGTCGCGTTAGGCCAGCACCTGCGCTGTCCAGTCACGGCGGATGTCGGTTAGGTCATCGGACCTGACCACCAGGCCAGCGCCTGTGATTGTCAGGCCGTTGTTCTGAGCGGTTAGGTCATCGCCGGGCAAGGACTGGCCAGGGTGCCTACCTAAAGTGAATCGCAGTCGCCCACATCGACTGGATCACCCTCATGGCTCTGTCCGACACCCTCGTCATCGGTCCCGTCCCGCCATTCAAACAGCCGCTACGGGTGCGCCTGGCGGTTCTGCTGCTCGTTGGCGGTGGCAGTCTGCTGCTGACGAGCCTGGCGATCCTGGCGACCACGGTTGCGGCTCCGACTGCCGTCGAAGGGGTCCTGCCCGCTTTCATGGGGGGCCGACCCACGGCAACCCCGGCTCCATGGACAACACCACTCCAGATCGCGAGCCAGCCCCCAGGAGCGGCCGTCCTCGCCGACGGCCAGGAGCTCGGCCGAACCCCGGCTACCATCGCGGCACCGATCGGTAGCCACCTCGTCCTTCGGCGCGACGGCTACCTCGACAGTAGCCTCGTCGATCCGCATGGGCAGGCCAGTGTTGCTCTGTGGCGGCAGCCCGCAATGCAGGCCGTCCGCTCGCCCCTCCCTGGCGGCAAAATCGTCGGCGTCGACGTCCTGACCGACGGCCGCATCGTCCTGGACATCACCGTCCCGACTGCGCCGCAGGAGCGCCAGGCCTGGGCGTTCGACCCGGTCGCCGCACGGGCTGCTCGGCTTGGCCCGGCCATCCTCGCAGGCGCGGCGCCCGCCGGCGTCGCCGTCGCACCGGACGGCGTGCACACCGTGTCGCTGCTCCGCGGAGCCACGGCCACAACAGGCCCGGTGCCGTTCGCCCAGCTCCCACCACCGGACAGCCTCATCGTCGATGGCCCGGGCGGTCGCCACGCGTTCCTCCCGGATGGCGCGCTCGTCCGCGGCGAGCAGGTCCTCGACCTGAGCTGGGCACCCACGGGTGGGGCCGCTCTGCTCCTCAGCCAGCGACCCGTCAGCGGGGGTAGCCGCTTTCGCCTGCGGCGCATCGACGCTGACCACTCCCTCCACGACCTGGTCGACCTGCCGATCGAGCCCGTCGAAGCCAGCTGGATCTGGTCGCCGAGTGGCCAGAACGTCGCCTTTCTCGTCCGCACTGCCGCGCCAGCCATGGCCACGCTGGACGTGGCGACAGGCGGCGTGCGGTCCGTGGTCGATCTGCCAAACGACATCGTCCCCGGCATCGGCGCCCTGGCGCCCGCGTCCTGGACAGCGGACGGCAGCCTGTTGTTCGCCGGCCCGGTTGCCGATGATGCATTCAGCGCGACACCCTCGCCGCAACCGACGCGGTCTCTGCCCGCGGCCGTCAGCCAGCAGAAGCCCCTGCCGCTCTTCGCGGTGTACGAGCTGGGCAGCGACCACGCGACGTCCCGCCGATTGGGCACGACGACCATGCTCGCGGCAGCCCCCGGGGTGCTAGCCGACGGGACGCTGGTTGAGCTGGCCCGCGACTCTAACGACGGGACCACGCTGCTGCGCACGCTGGATCCACAGGGAAACCCGCTGACCGAACAGCGGCTGGGCGTGCGCGTGCCAGCGCGCCTCAGCGTGCGCTGGGACCTGGCACACGGTCGAGCGATCGTGCTGGTGCCCGCCGAAGCTGGCGGCATCGACGTGCGCGTGCTGGCCTTCGGCCAGGAAGCCAGCCCATGACGTGGAGCCGTGGATGCCGGCTCCTCGGAGCGCTCCTTCTGGTCCTGACGTGCGTTGCCCTTGGCGTTCGGGCGGCGCCCGTTCTGGCCCAGGAGGACTCCTCTCCCAGCTCCGCTGACCCCGGTCCGTTTGCCCCACCCGCTGATCCATCGCCGAGCGACTCGGGCTCGGCGGGCATCTCCGCGGGAGATGCTTCGGCGCAGTCGCCTGACCCATCGTCGAGCAGCTCGGTCGCTGATTCATCGCCGTCCCCGACATCGTCGGACACGTCGTCACTACAGGCAACATCCGCGGGATCGTCGGATAGCTCATCGCCAGCGGACAGTCCCTCAGCGGGCCAGGACGCGCCAACCTCGCTGTCACCGAACCAGGGAGCATCCTCAGGCTCATCGCTGTCAGACGCGTCGACGACAACGGATCAGAGCTGGTCACCCCTGGACATCGGTGGCGGAGCGGGTGGAACCGCCGCCTCCAGCGGGGACGGGTCATCGCTGAGCCCCGGCACCAATCTCGGTTCCCTCTTTGATCAGCCGAACCCGGTCACCGTCACACCGCTGGCGCCCGGCCCTTTCGGCGCGGCCGCGCCCCTGCTGCCGCCACGGCCAAGCAGCAACACGCGCTCGTCTGAGCAGCCAGCGCCCTCCACCACCGGCGCGCCCGTCTCGCCGGCGACCACGAACGGGCGGAGCCGCCCGATCACGGTCCAGCCCATGGCGACCAGCGAGAGCGGTCCGGACCGCGCCACGCCACAGGCGCAGGCGCGCACCAGTCCAGGACCGAAGCTGCTGGGCATCCTGTCCGTCCCCGACCTCCTGAAGTTCCTGGCCGCGTTGCTCGCCGCCATCGTGCTGGCCATCGCCGGCTTCCTGCAGTTCCTTCTCGAGGCCATCCTCGGCGGTCCCCAGGGCGTCATCTTCCAGACGCCATCGGAGTTCACCGTCCGCCTCGGGCCCGTGCTGGTGGCCTGGAACGCGATGCGCCTGATCGCCGAGGCCGGCCTGGCGCTGATCGTCCTGGTAGCCGGCTACGGCCTGGTGTCCGGCCACCACGCGGGGCTGCCGCACGCCGCCCCGCGGCAGGTGGTGCCGCGGGTCGTCCTCGGCTTCATCCTCATCCACTACAGCCTGGAGTGGTCGGGCTGGGTCCTGCAGCTCAACAACACCCTGTCGCACATGCTGGTGGGCGCGGTGCCCACCGACTGGGGCATCCACCCCACCTCCACCGACCTGGGCAGCGCCGTGGCGTGGCTGATCGAAGTGGCGATGATGCTGCTGCTGGCGCTGTCGATGTGGCTGCGCATCGCGCTGCTCGACGTGCTGGTGGTGCTGGCACCGCTGATGATGCTGCTCTGGACCAACCCGCTGACCGCCGAATGGGGCGCATGGTGGGGCGGCCTGTTCACCAGCACGGCGTTCGTCCAGTTCTTTCAGGACATCGCCCTGTGGCTCGGCTCGCAGCTCCTGACCGGTGCGGGCGATGGCGCCGGCCAGGCGCCGGCGCTCAGCAGCCGCGTGCTGGCCTTCATGTTCCTGCTGCTGGTGTTCCGCATCCCGCAGCTGATGCCCGCACTGCCTGCCGGCGGCGGCACGGCGTCGTTCCTCGGTCTATCGCGGAGCGCCAGCGCCTTCGCCAGCCTGCCGCTGATCGGCAGCGTGCTGCCGGGCGGTGGTCGTGCTCGCGGAAGCGGCAGCCGTACGAGCAGCGGGAGCGCGGGGCACAGCGGACGGGGCAGTCGCGGCACCAGCGGGAAAGGCAGTGGCAAAGGGGAAGGAGGCGGCAAGCCTTGACGACTGTGGTGACTGCAGCGCCCATCCGCCTTCTCATCAGCTCGCTCGGCGGCCTGGCGGCGCTCGTTGTGGCCGTCGCTCTGTTGGTCGTCGTGCTGATTGCCGCACTGGTCGGCGGCCGGAGCGGCACGAGTGGGCCGCTGGGCGCGGTCGACGCGCTCCCGTACGGTCTGACCAGCCAGCCCTCGGAAGTGGCCCTGTCCGAGATCCCGCCCGACCAGCTGGCGGTGATGCGCCAGGCGGCCGCCACCGCGCCCTGTCCCCTGAACTGGTCGGTGCTGGCCGGCGTTGCCCGCGTCGAGTCCGTGTTCGGCACGAACATGGCGACCAGCTCGGCCGGCGCCATCGGCTACGGCCAGTTCCTGCCAGGCACCTGGGCCATGCCTGGTATCGGCAACGGCGGCAACCCGTACGACTACCGCGACGCCCTGCCGGCGATGGCGCGCTACCTGTGTGCCAGTGGTGCCGGCCAGGATCTCCGCCGGGCACTGTTCGCCTACAACCACGCCGATTGGTACGTCGACGAGGTTCTCGCCTTCGCCGCCCAGTACGGGACGCGGCCAGCCCCGGCCAGCGGCGGCAGCCTAGCCCCCGGCTGGGCCGCCCTGCCCGCACTGAACCAGTACGACCGCCGCTACTACCGCTCCGATACCACCTGGCTGATGTGGCGGGACGCTGCCTGTTCGGCGGCCAGCCTCGCCTGGCTACTCCGGGCCTATGGCGATGGCACACCGTCGATTGACGGCGCCATCGATCTCATTGGCCGTGACACCGGCATCACAACCGGCCAGGGATTGAGCGACCACACCGCACCCGCCCTGGCCGCGGCGATCGCGAAGGCGGGTCTGGCGGCGCGCCGCGGGCAGATGCACTCCATCGCCCAGCTGAAGACCTGGCTCGACCAGGGGCCGCTGCTGCTGGACGGCCAGAGCTGGTTCATCAAGGGCCACTGGTTCGTGGCGCTCGGCTACGACGACGCCGGCATCGTCACCCGCGACTCCAGCAGCCACAACACACAGTACCTGAGCTGGGCGCGCCTGTACGGCGAGGTCGGCTTCAGCGGCTGGGTGGTCGGCGTCGACGGCGCCGTGCCGGCCGAGCACGCCGCCGCTGCGGCAGCGGATGTTCATGACGATGGAGCCGCCTATGCCGTGAGCTGACGCTGCCTCCTGCCCACCGTGTCGTTCGCCGCCCCATTCACCATCCCTGGAGAACGTTCGAACCATGGTCCCAACAGTCTTAGTCGCGCTGCTCATGGGCAGCGTCTCGCTGGCCCAGCAGAGCCAGGCGCCAGCCACGCCAACGGTGATCAACCTCAACCCCGATAACGTCATCACGCTGTTCAATCAGGCCATCGCCTGGGGACAGAAGGTCGGCATCGCGGCCGGCGCCCTGGCGATCATGATCGCCGGCTACCAGGCGTTGATGGCCTGGGGCAACACCCGCTCGATCCAGGGCGCCATGGAGTCGGTCAAGTGGGCCGTCCTCGGGCTGGTGCTCATCCTCGGCTGCTACATCCTCCCGTCGCTCCTGCAGGGCGCGGCGACCTCCGCGCCTGCTGCGTAGACGGAGCTCCCCATGGACAGCGATCGCGAGCGCCCCGCACACGCGCTGCCGACCCATCTCACCGTCTCCCAGCCACTGCTCATGCTCGGGCCGCTGCGCCTCGATGTCCTGGCGCTGTGCAAGCTCGCCGTGGGGTGCCTGCTGGCCGCCTGGGTCTGGCAGCTCCACGGCCCGCCGGCCGAGCTGCGGCTGCTGGGCGTTGTGCTCGTCGGCCTGGTCACTCTGCTGCTCGTGACGGCCCACCCCGGCGGTCTGCCGCTCGAGGCCTGGGTCGTGCCCCTGCTGGTGTTCTGCCTGCGGCCGCGGCTACGCGTCTGGCGCGCACGCACCACCACCCACCCCTGGGTCGACTCCGCGCCCGGCGCCGTGTCCGCGGAGGAGGATGGCGGCTGGTACCGCCTGGCTGCCATCCAGGTGCGGTGGGCCGAGGGGAGCCGATGAGCGCGCTGGCGGCTCACCCCGGCCGGGCGGTGCAGTCCGCGGGCAGCGGGGTCTCCTCGATCCAGGAGACCACGCTCGACCTGCTTTGGATCGCCCATGATGTGGCCTGCTTCGCCGGGCTGGGCAAAAGCCTGCTGTACCGAGCCGTCCTGGCGGTGGCCGGACCACCCGAGGCCTTCGCCGGCTCCGACCATGCGGACCGGGCCCTGGCCGGGTACGCGGCCTTCCTCAACAGCCTGCAGTGCACCGTGCAGTTTCTAGTGCATGCCGAGGACGTCGACGTCGGCGCGTACGCCCAGCGGTGGGAAGCCCGCATGCGCCAGCTGCCGCCGGCCCTGGCCCGCCTGGCTCGGGAGCATGCCGTCTGGGCACGGCAGGAGCTCGGCAAGCTCGGTCTGCTGGAGCGGCGCCTGTACCTGGTCGTGGGCGCGGACGTGGCCACGTCGCCGATCCGCTCTCTCGCGGAAGCAACACACTGGGTCGGCACAGGCCTCCGCCGGCGCTGGGGTCGGGGCGCGCCGCGGCCGGGCGATGCTATCCAGGCCATTGCCGTCCTGGCGGAACGCTGCGACCGGTTGCAGAAGATGCTGAAGGACGCCGGCGTCCGGGCGTCGCGGCTGGGCGACGTCGCCCTGGCGCGGCTGTACCGCGCCTGCTGGGGGCACGCCAGCGCCGGCGAGCAGCGCTTCGATCGCGACGTCCAGGCGTTTTTCGTCGCGGCAGGGAGCGCCTGATGCGTTTGCCCCGCCTCTCCCTGTTCCGTCTCGAGCGTGCCGCGCCGGCCGCCCTCGCACCGGTACCTGTGACACTCACCCCGCGGGTACGCGTGCAACGGCTCGCCGCGGAGGGCCGCACCGCGCACCGCGGCGGCGTCGCCGACCTGGTGGCGCCGGCGTCGGTCCGCTGCAGCGCGGACCACTTGCTGCTGGATGGCCAGTTCGCCCGTGTCCTAGCCTTGGTCGGGCTGCCCCCCGAGGTCGCCGACGGCTGGCTGGCTCCAATCATCAGCGAACACCTGGGCGCCGACGTCTCTTTGATCGTGCAGCCCCAGGACGCCGGGGCCACGGCCCACAGCTTGCGCGTCCAGCACCTGCGCCTGCAGGCTGTCATGGGCGCCGACGAGGACGACGCTGTCCCGGCCGACCCGGATATCACCGCCGCCGACGAGCAGGTCGAGCATCTGCGCCACGCCCTGGCACGCCGCAAGGAGAACCTGTTCTCGGTCGGCCTGTACGTCCTGCTGCGCGCGCGGTCCCGCGCCGAACTGGACGCGCTGACCCGGCGGGCCCAGGACGCCTTTGCCCGGGTGAACGGCCGCCTGGTCATCGCCCACTTCCAGCAGGAGCAGGGCCTGCACAGCTGCCTGCCCGAGGGCCGCGACCAGCTCGGCAAGCGCCACCAGCTGGAAACAACCTCGCTCGTTACCCTGTATCCGTTCCCGCCGGCCACACTGCGTATGCCGGGCGGTGTCCCGCTCGGCTACGACCGCGCCACCCACACGCCGGTCGAGATCGACCTGTTCGACGACCGCACATTCCGCAACGCCAACCTGCTCCTGTGCGCGCCGTCCGGCGGCGGCAAGTCGTTCACGATCAAGCTGCTCGGCCTCCGCTCGCTGCTGCTCGACGATGCCACCGACCTGCTGATCATCGACCGCAAGCACGAGTACGCGCCCCTGTGCGAGGCCGTCGGCGGACGCTTCATCCGGCTGGCGGCCACCTCGGCGCACCGCATCAACCCGTTCGATCTCCCTCCGCTCGGCCCCCAGCAAACGCCGGCCGAGGTCCTGCCGGAGCACATCCAGCAGCTGATCGGCCTACTCGAGATCCTGCTGGCCGAGCCCGACGGCCACCTCTCCAGCCTGGAGCGGGCCACGCTCGACCAGTCGCTGCGGCAGGTCTACGCCGCGCACGGCATCACGACCGACCCGGAGACCCACCGGCGCCCGGTCCCGACCCTGCCGGAGCTGCAGCAGATTCTCGACGACAGCAGCATGCTGGACGAGAACCAGACGGCCCGCAGCCTGGCCGAGCGGCTCCGCCCGTACACCAGCGGCAGCCTGGCCGGGGGGCTGCTCAATGGCGCCACGACGCTCACCCTGGATAGCCGCATGGTCGTCTTCGGCCTAGCCGACCTGCCCCGGGCGCTCTGGCCGCTAGCCATGCACCTGCTCGCCTCCTACGTCTGGACCGAGGTCCGGCGCCGGCCCGACCGGCAGCGCCTGCTGGTAGTCGACGAGGCCTGGCTGCTGCTGCAGCACGCCGAGGGCGGCGAGTTCCTGGAGCACATGGCGCGGCTGGCGCGGTACGCCGGGCTGGGACTGGTCACCATCACCCAGGACGTCAAGGAGTTCCTGCGCAGCCCACGCGGCCAGGCGATCGCCGACAACGCCGCCGCCACTCTGCTGCTGGGCCAGAGCGACGCCACCATCACCGCCGTGGCCGAGGCGTTCCGCCTGTCGCCGGGCGAGCGGGACGACCTGCTGGCGATTGGCGCCGAGTCCGACGGACAACACGGCCTGGACCAGGCCACCGAGCCGGACAACCGCCGCGGCGAGGGGCTGCTGCTGGCAGCCGGCCGCCGTATCAAGCTCAAAGTGGTGGCCACCCCCGGTGAGCACGAGCTGGCGACAACCGCCTTCCGCGAAGTGACCGGCCGGCGCGCCATGCCGGGCCGGGCCTGAGGAGGCCATGGCGATGGATGCTAGGGAACTCACACGGACCGCCCTGGTGATCGAGACCCGAGGCCATGCCCGCGGGCGCAGCCGCAGGCTCCGCGCCGGGGTGCTGCATCTGGGTGCGGTGCTGGGCTGGGAGCCGCGTGCGGTCAGGGCCTTCGGCGAGGCCGTCACCCGCTGTCCCTGGCCTCGCTGCCGGGAGCCTGAGTTCGCGCGCATGCTGCGCGCATACGCGGCGATGGTCGATCGGGTGCTGGCCCGCCAGAGTGCGGCGAGTCGTCCCGGGGCCCACTACGTCGATGAGGTGGGCGATGCAGATTGCACGTGAGCGCGCCGCCACGACGTCCGCAGAGGGTGCATCGCTGGAGCTCCTGGAGATCGTCACGCCGCGCACGAACGCCGCCACCATCACGCCCGCCGAGCACCTGTTCGCGGCGCTGGTCCGCGAGCGCGCCGTGTCGCTCGAGATCGCCGGCGACCACCTGGCCCGGCGCTTCTACGCGCGGCTGGCCGGCCCAGCCTCACGGCAGCAGATCGTCAACCAGATCAGCGCGGCCTACCCGCAGGCGTGCCTACGGCCAGCGACCGCGCCCGATCCCGCACACCGACAAGCCGACGAGCAGGCCGCCGTGGTGTCTCTTGGCCTGCGCGCTCCCGAATATCTCCCCTTGCGCATCCCGCGCGACGGCGAGATGGTCGCGGACCGGGCCGCGCAGGCGGATCCGCTCCTGGCCGTGCTTGCCGCCCTCGGCGGCCTGCCGCTGGGCTGGCGCGCACTGATCCAGCTCGTCCTCGAGCCGGCCCCCGACGGCTGGGCCAGACCGTACCTGCGGCGCTCCATCGAGCATGCTCTGGCACCCGAGAGAGCCACAGCGCAGGGCGGGTCGCCCGGCACCGGGCTGCTGGGGCTCATGCCCGTGCTGCTGCTGCTCGTCGCCGTGACGGTCGGCCCGCGTCTCCTGGCCCTGTACCAGGCCGGCGCCTGGCTGCCGATCATCTTCGCCGCTCTCGGGCTTGTCGGCGTCGTTGGGGTTGGCGCCTGGGTGTGGCGCCGGCTGTCCAACCGTCCGCTGTACGACCAGGACCTGGTCCGCGAGAAGGTCAGCTGGCCCGCGGCACGAACCGAGCTCCGCCTCATCGTCTTTGCGCCGGCCACCGCCGCGCCGGCTGAGCTCCAGGCCCACCTCGACCAGCTGGCCGCCGCGTACCGCGCCTACGACCTCGAACGCGGCAACGGGCTGGTCGCTCGACCGCTGCTGCTCCCCGTGGCCACCCGGGGTCCGGATGCGTTCAGCACACCCTCGCCGCTCGGCCGCCGGGCGCGCCTGGCCACTTTGACCACCCGCGAGCTGGCTGGCCTGTGGCACCTGGTCCAGGCCGGCGACGACGTTGCCCTGGTCGAGCGCACCACCGCGCGCCGCTTCCTGCCCCTGCCAGAAACCGTGGCCGACGGGGCGCGCATCGGCGTGGCCGAGCATCAGGGCCGCACCGTACCGGTCCACCTGTCCCCGACTCTCTTGCGCCGGCACGACCTGCTGGTCGGTAAGAGCCGCAAGGGCAAGTCCGTGCTCCTCGGCGCTCGCTGGCAGCAGCTGGTGAGCCTGCCGGACGCGCCAGGTGCGCCACGCCCGGCCGTCATCCTGGTCGACCCGCACAGCGACCTCGCCACCGCGGCCCTGGGCCTGGTGCCACCGCAACGCCACGCCGACGTTGTGTGCCTCGATGTGGGACGCGCCCGCGAGCGTCCTTTCGGGCTCAACCTGCTGGACGTCGGCCTTGGCTGGGACCGCGACCGCCTGGTGGAAAACGCCCTGCTGGTCTTCCAGCATCAGTTCGACCAGTTCTGGGGGCCGCGCATGGAGCTCGTCTTCCGCTTTGCCCTGCTCCTGCTGATCGATATGAACGAGCAGCTGTGTCGCGAGGACCCAACCGGTGGCCGCGACCGCCAGTACACGATCCTCGAGGTGCCGCGCGTGCTCGAGGACGACGCGTTCCGCCAGGCGCTGGTGCGCCTGGCCAGCGACAGGCAGCAGCAGGCCTGGTGGGCATCGTTCTTCGATCCCCTCGACAGACGCTTCCGTCTCGAGGTCATCAATCCCGTCCAGAGCAAGACCTACAAGATCGCCGCCAACCGCACGGCGCGGGCGATTCTGGGCCAGTCCCGGTCCACCATCGACCCCGGTGCCTGGGTTCGCGACGGGGCGATCGTGGTCGTGGACCTGGCCAAGGAGGTGGTCAGCGCCGACATCGCGGCCCTGCTCGGCGGCGCCCTGGTCAATCTCACCGCGCTGGCCATCGGCCGGCAGGCAACGCTGCCCCGCCACCAGCGCCGCCACGTCGCCCTGCTGGTCGACGAGTTCCACACGCTGCCGGCCGCCGACTACGCCTCGATCCTGGCGGAGCTGGCCAAGTACGGCGCCAGCCTGACGCTGGCCACCCAGACGCTGGGCGCGCTGGCCAGCTTCGATCGCGACGGGGAGCTCCGGGCCCGGGTATTCGGCAACGTCGACCACCTGTACGCCTTCAATTGCTCGGCGGATGACGCCAGGGTCCTGGTGCCCGAGCTGGGCGCACCCCTGGAGGTCGCCGACCTGGTCGAGCTGGGCGACTACCAGTGCTATGCCCGGCTGGGCCACGAGCACGAGCGGTTGCCCGCCTTTCACCTGCGGCTGGATCCCCCGACGGCTAGCGATCCGGTGGTGGGCAGCCTCCTGGCGGACCGGTCGCGGCGCCAGTACGGCCGCGAGCCCACCCGGGTCACCGCGGACCGCGACGCCCTGCTGGAGCGCATCGCGAGCATGAGCCAGCCGCACATCGTCGACACCGACGAGGGCGGACGCTCGAGGAGCGACCCGGGCAATGGCCGGCTTCCGCCCGCCTCGACTGGCAGTCTGACCGGGCCGCCCCCGCAGCCCCGCCGACGCAACCAGGGGCGGGCCTCCTCACGAGCGAGGCGACCACCCGTCGAACCGGCGGGGCTGCACCTGGTGCAGACCGGGGCCAGTGACGCCGGCTCGACCGACGAGTCTGCCGAGAGCGGGGAGCCGGAGCCGTGAACCGTGCAGCGACGCCGACCTGGCACCACGTCGAGACGGTGCTGGCCGCTCTGACCTCCCGCGAGCTCGCTCTCCTGGAGCTGGTCGCACGCTTGCCGTTCGTCTCGGCGCCACAGCTCGCCCACATCGCCGGCAGCAGCAGGACGATGGTGTACGGCCGGGTCGCACGGCTGACGCGCATGGACGCTGTGGCCAGTGTGCCAGGGCCGTGCAGCCAACCTGGTCGGCCTGTGCGGCTGCTGCATCTCACCGATCTCGGCGCGGCGCTCCTCCTGCGACTGGGCGCGGTCAGGCCCGACTGCCTGGCCCGTCAGCTGATCCCCGGGCGGGTGGAAGGTCGTGGACTGGGGCCGCTGCTAGCGTGCTACGCGCTGCTGGCCCACCTTGCGGCTTCGCGCGGCGGTGGCGTCCAGTTGCTGGCCTGGCAGCGACCGTGGCGCCGGCGCTACCAGCTCGGTTCAGGGCGACCGGTGCAGGAGGTCCGACTGCCCGCCTTTGCCGCGGTGCGCTGGGGAGGGGAGGAACACGGTGCGAGTGGCGCGTACCTTCTCCTGCCCGATGGGGCGGAGCAGTCGATCGGCGCCTGGCGCGGCCGGCTGCGGCGTCTGGCGCAGGTGGGGCAGGCGCTCGGCGAGCCGCTGCCCGCGCTGGTCGTCGCGACAACATCGCCGGCGCGCGTGAGCGCCTGGGAGTGCCTGGTGCACGAGGTCGGTCGTGGTGGCGGCGGCCGACCGCTCGTCGCCCAGGTGACCACGTTTGCAGACCTGGCCGAGCGACCGTCGGCGGTCGCGAGCCCGGTACCTGCCGGCGGACTACCGCACGGGCCGTCCAGACGGTCTACTTTTGCGCCATGTCCGCCACACAGGGCTATCCCACGCCGGGTTGAACATCGGTTGCACTCGCTTGGGAGCAATGCGTGCCGTCTACGGCCAGGAGATCGTCTGGTCCTCGACCTCGTTGGCCGCCACGCCTTCGTGCGCACCGCTACCCTGGCGACTCTGCTCGGTCGGGCCGTTGCCTGGGTGCGCCGATGGGTAGGCAGGCTGCGACAGGGGGGGCTCCTGGAGGCGGCTCCCGTGGAAGAGGGCGCCGGCAGGGCTGCCGGCAGCGTGCTGGAGCTCACCGGGCTCGGTCTGCGCGTGCTCGCCGCACAGCTTGGTTTGCCGCTGGCGACGGCGGTTCGCCAGCACGGTCTGGCAGGTGGCGGCAACACCTCGCCCATCGGTCCGCGAGCAGCTCTCCTCGCGCACCTCGGGCACACCCTGGGGACAGACGCTGTCTTTGCTGGCCTGGCCGCCGCCGCTCGCGTCGATCCACGGGGTGGCCAGCTCGTCGAATGGCGCAACGCCCTGGCGTGTGCCCGCGGGCGGCTCCGTCCCGATGGCTACGGTCTCCTGCGCCTTCGTGGTCGCGACTACGGCTTCTTTCTCGAGTTCGACCGCGGCACCATGCGTCCCAGGGAGCTGCGCGCCAAGTTCTCCGCCTATCACCGCTACCGGGCAAGTCGTCGCGCTGCCCGGGACTTTGACCGGTTCCCGACCGTCCTCGTCGTCACCGTGGGCCCCGGCGCCGAGGACCGCCTGGCCGATGCCATCGCCGCCGCGGATAGCGGAGCAGCCACGCCGCTGGCCGCGCTTCTGACCACGACCCCCTGGATCGAGGCACACCCCGCAGGCGCCCTGGGGCCGATCTGGCGCCAACCACAAAGCACGACCCGCTGTCGGTGGCCCCGAGCCGCCGTCGGGCGCCAGGAAAGAGAGGTTCACCGTGCCGGTTAGCGTCCTTCCTCCGCGCCGCTACGACGTTGACGCGATCAAGCGCACCTACCCGCTGGCGGACGTGGTGGCGGCCAGCGGCGTCGAGCTCAGGCGAGGGCCGCGCGGTGGCTTCTGGGCGCTGTGCCCTTTCCACACCGAGAAGACACCCAGCTTCTTCGTCGACACTCGCGACGGCCACTTCCACTGCTTCGGCGGCTGCGCGAAGGATGATCGACACGGCGACGTCATCCAGTTCGTCATGCGTCGCGAGGAACTCACCTTCGCCGAGGCCTGCGCCCGTCTGACCGGTGGCCCACCGCCGGCGCGCGCCCAGGGTACGGCGCTGGCGCGGCCGCACACGCGCGACCGGCGCTGGGATCGGCTTACCCTTGAGGAGCAGCTCGTCCTGAACAGCGCGGCTACCCTCTACCGCGAGGCCTTCTGGCGCCATCCGCCGGCGCGGGCGTACCTGCGCGATCGCGGCATCCCCTCCTGGGTCGCACGTGCCTGTGGCGTTGGCTACTCGGACGGTCACTCGCTGGAGCCGTACCTCCGCCGACACGGTGGCCTGCGCATCGCCGAGACGCTTGGCCTGCTGCGCCGGCCCGAGCCAGGCGATGGTGGGCGCCCCCTACGCGAGTTCTTCGCTCACCGCATTGTCGTGCCGGAGCTGCGCGGCGGTCAGCCGATCTGGATGATCGGCCGCCCGATCGGCGAGGAGCCCGGACGTGTCAAGTACCTGGCACTACCGGGCGAGCGCCCCGTGCTCGGGTTCGAGCGGGCAGCGGGCCGGCGCGAGATCTATGCGGTCGAGGGAGTCTTTGACTGGCTCACCGCTGTGAGCTGGCGGCTGCCCGCCTTCTGCGTGTGCGGCACGGACCTGCCCGTCGATCGCCTCGGCTGGTTAGCGCGTGCCCGTGTGGTGTTCGGGGTGATGGACGGCGACCCCGCCGGACAGGCAGCGGCAGACCGGTTGGCGCATGCCCTGGGTGCCCGATGGCGCGGGATCGGCCTGCCGCCTGGCTCGGATCTCAACGATCTCGGCCGGTGTGCCGATGGGCGCCGACTGTTTTTCAGCCTGGTCGCCGCCGCACGTGCCGACAGTCGAGAAACGGGAATGCGTATGGGCTGACGGGCTCCCCCAAACGTCTACCCGCGCTGGAGAGAGTTCGCTCGCCACGCCACGTGGTACATGCGTTCAGTCGGCATCAGTGCTCGTGAGGCACCGATGCCGCGCAAGCCATTGGAGCGAATGGGGCGCATGCTGTTGAGCGTGCGGCTGCCCATGAGCCACGACCAGCCGCACGTCCGGAAGCCCACGTCGGCTTCCAAGTCTGAAGCAACGAACCGGTCAACAGAGCCGGCCGGTCTCCAGCTCGCCATGGCGATGGGCCAGCCGGAGACGAAGGCCTCGAGAACCTGCCCTTTTCAGGCGAAGCCATGAGGGTGGAGTGGGGCTCGTAGTGTGGGACCCACTCCACCCGACTGTGCGACCCGTTGGAGCGAAACCTATGGCCATCAACACCACAGGAACGTCGCTGGAGCAGACGCTTGCCTGCTCCGGCGGGTAAACCGCCCAGCCCTGACAGTTGGGCATTGTCGCCGACGGCTGTGGCCGCGGGCATCTGGTAGTGCTCGTCACCGACGCCGGCACCAGGACATGCCGACGTTTCGACCTCCTGGCGTCCGTCGGCGACAACCGTGTGGACGACGTCCGGCCGCCCTCGTGCATGCAGTGGACTCCGAGCAGCTGACCACGCTCCGCGGCCTGGTTGAGCGGCACGTTGCCGACCCGCAGCTGCGCCGCGGTCTCACACAGCTCATCAGCTACACGACAGGCGGGGCTTCCCGCGCAAGGAGGACGCCGTGAACGGCAAACCGACTCCACAGACTGTGCTTCATGTGTTGGCGGCATGCCGCCCCGCTCACCTGAAGCGGCGGTGGGAGCGGCGCTGATGACCGTCGATCGCCCGATGATCCTCATGACAGAGGGCGAAGCCCGAGCGGCGGTCGCTGCTGTACGCTGTCACTTCGAAAGCGCGCGCCAGCAGCTGCTCGGCCTGTACGAACGCGAGGGATGGCGAGCCCTGGGCTACGACTCCTGGCGCGCCTGCGTGGTCGCCGAGTTCGGGCAGAGCCAGGCGCACCTCTACCGCCTCCTGGAGGCCGCCCGCCTCGAGCGCGATTTTTCTCCAATTGGAGAAAGCGTTCAGCCTCTGCCGCTCCCGGAGAGCCGGCTGCGCGTCGTGGCCAGCGCACCCGCCGCAATCCGCGCCGAGCTGTTCGCTCGCGCCCGCGAGCTGCCGACGCGCGAGCTGCACGCTATCCGCCGCGAGCTCGAGGCCGAGATCACCAAACGGCGGCCTCATGCCTCCACACCCGCGCCCGCTCCCGCCGCGCAGGACGTGATCGCAGTGGATCCCGACGATCTCATCGATGTTGCGCTTGCCGAGCACCTCCCGTGGCCGGATGGCTCCGTTGACCTCGGCATCACGTCGCCTCCGTACTGCCTGGGCGAAGCTGTGCCGTACGAGAAGGGCGGCGACTACGCCGACTACGAGCACTACCGTCAGGTCCTGCTCCCGGCCTGGTGCGCCCAGCTGTACCGCGTTAGCCATCCGGAGCATGGCCGCTGGTGCGTCGACGTCCCGATCGACGCCGCCGGCAATGCCGGCGACAACCGCCGACCGCTGCAGCCACGGGCGATGTACGCACACTGGCTGGCGGCTCTCGAAGCGGCCGGCTTCGCTTACCGAACGACCATCCTCTGGCACAAGGGCCAGGCCGGCACGGGCACCGACCGGGGCACCGAGAGCCCGCAGGCGCCTCACGTGGTCGCGCCGGTCGAGGCCATCATCGTCGTCTACCGTGGGAGCTGGCGCCGGACCTGCGACCGGCCCCACGACCTCGGTCACGACGATTGGCTCCAGCTGTGCGGACCCCGGGGGCTGTGGGATTTCCCGGGTACGACGGACCCGGAACATCCGGCGCCCTTTCCCGAAGAGCTGCCCAGGCGCTTGATTCAGCTGTACTCCTGGCAGGGCGACATCGTCGCCGACCCCTTCGTGGGTCGAGGCACCACCGCGGCGGTGGCGGCGCGCCTGGGCCGCTGTGTCCGAGCATCTGATCGCTCGCCCGGGTATATCGATCTGACTAGGGGCTGGGTAGTCCGTGAACGTGGCAGGAGGGCGGCGTGATCCCGCGTGAACCGACCACAGAGGATCTGCGACCGTGGGCGCGCCGCGCGCTAGAGGATGCTTATCGGCGCCGGCCCAGGGAGCAGGCCTCCCGCGAGGACGTCGCCTATGGTTTCCTGCACGCGCTGGTCTGGGCACGGGTCACCTGGGCGTTCCATGAGGGTGGCCACGTGTCGGGGCCAGCGAAAGCCGCGCCACCCGCGGACGAGCCGCGATCACCGGAGACTTTTCACGCCGGAAAGGGCGGCGCCGAAGGCCCCTACCGGCCTAGCACGCTTCCCGGAGAGCGGCGTGTGCGCTAGGATGGCCGGTGAACGTAACAGGCGCATCACGCACGGGTCCGAGCTCTTAGCTGGTGACTGTGGGCAAGGACACGGACCTCCGTTAGCTGGTGACTGTCGGGGGCCAACCGAGGGGCATTGAAAACGCCCCAGGCTTGGTGAGCCAGGAGCGTTCAGTTCTGATTGAAATAGCCCCTCTAAAAGGGGAGGGGATTTTGTTGTTTGTCCCGCAGGCTGGTTAGGCCTACAGTGTGGGAGGGCAATACCTCGGACGGGCCCCAATCGGCGATGCTGTGGGGGTGCTCGAACTGCTCGGTCTCCTCCTCGTGGTCGTCCGCGGCCAGATCGGCTCGCGCCAGGATCTCGTCATCGAGAATCTTCTCCTACGCCACCAGCTCGCTGTGCTGACCCGCCCGACCCGGACACGTCCCGGTCTCCGCCTCCGCACCTGGGACAAG
>JAABUZ0100001122.1_pt1 | contig 54025 bp, 54 predicted proteins | sample 5562091 | NCBI WGS metagenome assembly JAABUZ01 (sample SAMN12813069, study PRJNA571459) | rock metagenome | isolation source: Antarctica rocks | place: Antarctica: Victoria Land, Linnaeus Terrace sud | collected 2015-12-21 | reverse complement strand
CCGGCTGCGCATGCCGCTCGATCCAGCCGCGAAACAGCCAGTGCTCTTCCGTGTGACGCCCCAACCAAGTGCCCGAAAGTAGACCCAGATCACGCGCTACCCCGACGATGCTGCCCTCGCCGGTGGCGCCTTCTCCATCTTGGCGGACGTCCTCCAGCCGGAGCACGATCTCCCCGTCCGGCCGCTCGTCGACACCGCGCAGCGCCGGAGCACGCACCCCGACCGGGAGCTCCTCGAGCAGCCCCGAGCAGTACGCTGCGCGCTCGCGGCGGCCATTGTCGAACAGATAAGCCGAAGCCAGGGCCGGCCCGGCGGTCATCTTCTCAATCAGCGACCAGGGCAGCCGGCCCGCCGCGGTCACCGCGATACCGGAAACCCGCCGTAGGTCGCGGTGCGCGAGGAAGGCGTCGTAGTCGAGATCGGAGGCAATCACGTCCTCGAGCTCGACGACCTTCGCCCCGACCGTGTCGGCGACCGCCGCCTCCAGCGTGCTACCTGTACCTGCGCGCATGGCCCAAGAGTAGGGAATTCCAGCGCGGTCATTCGACGACGAGCGGTGGGCCGGCCCGGCGTCACCAGCTGGCGACTCAGCGTCCCGCGAGCCCGATCGATGATTGGGACAGCCTTCAGCCCCTTGTTACCAAGCTGATCAGCACTTTCAACTCGTTCCGGAGGGTCGCGACAGTGGCCGCCGACTCCGCACCCGGCGCGAGGGGCAGGGTCATCACCACGACGCTGCCACCGCCAGGACGCGGTACCGCTCGGAGGAAGGCCCCTCCATCTCGGCCCGGGGTGATCATCCGCAGGTAGTCGACCGTGCCTGCATCCTTGGTGGTCACGACCCGCACAGTGAAATCCCGGCCTCCTTTCGTCGCGAGCCAACCGGACCGGTCGCTTCCGGTGACCGGCGTCGGCAAAGTCGGGCGCCCATTCAGGGATGCGAGTGGGGTCGGCGAGCACCGCCAGGACCGCAGCAGGCTCGGCGTCGCTCTCGATGCTCTGTGTCTCTGTTCGGTTGTCCACATCGCGATCGTAGGAGCAGCGAACCGCGGGCTTGGAGCGACGGTCACCAGCCGGCGAGCCCCTGTCGGCGACGCCGCCGCGGAGGACGGTCGTGCTGGCGGCGGGGCACAATGTGGTCCCCGGATGACGGTCCTTCGTTGAATTAGTGAGAAAATATACTAGCGCTTATACAAGTAGTGTTACGATGCCTCGGTGTCTATGGAACGACCGCGTGACGCGGTGGACGAGAGCTTGTGGCGACCGCTGCGTCTACTCCTCCAAGCCCTGGATGACGACATTTTTCGGCTGTATCACGAGCGGGGGATCGGTATCCAGACCTCCCATTCGATGGTGATCATCCGGCTTGCCTCGGCTGGGTCGATGACAATTCGGGCTTTGGCCGATTCACTTGACATCACCCATTCGGCGGCGAGTCAGAAAGTCAGTGCACTTCGCAAGGATGGCTACGTCCTCGACACTGCGGGGAACGACCTGCGCACCAAAGTGATCGGGTTGACCGAGCGCGGCGCAGAACTAGCGCCCTTCCTCGCCGCCGAGTGGTCGGCGACCGAATCGGCCGCTTCCGATCTCGAGCGGGAACTGCCCTACCCGCTCAGCAGGGTGGTCGACGACATGAGAGAAGCGTTGCAGCGCCGAACGTTCCACGACCGCATCGTCGCGCGGATCGACACCAACCCGCCCAACCTCCGACGCCCAACCCCCGACGTCCGGTGATGGCCGGATTTCCGCGGATCAGCCTGCACGGTGCGCTGCTGGATCTGACACCGCTACGCGAGTCGCCCCTGTTCCGCAGATTCTGGCTCGGCAGGTCGCTGTCTGTCATGGGGAGCCAGATCGCCGCGGTGGCGGTGATGTACCAGATCTGGGAATCGACGCACAGCGTGGTGTGGTCCGGCGCCGTCGGAATCGCCCACGCGATTCCGATGCTGCTGCTGTCGGTCATCGCCGGATCGTGCGCCGACCGCTACGACCGTCGCCGCATCCAAATGTTCACAACCACCGGTCAGGCAGCAGTGTCGATCGCCCTCGCAACCCAAGCAATATTGGGAGGTCTCGCTCCGCTGCCGCTGCTCGGGTTGATCGCACTGCAGTCCGCGGTGGCCGCGTTCGGTGGGCCGGCTTCACGCAGCCTAGTTCCGCGCCTGCTACCGGGAGAGCAGCTCGCTGCCGGCCTCGCACTCACCGGCATCGGTAGCCAAATGGCGATGCTGCTGGGTCCGGCGCTCGGCGGCCTGCTGGTCGGATGGGTCGGTCTCGCCGGGTGCTACCTGGTCGACGCCGTGACGTTCGCTGCGGCGTTCATCGGGGTGTTCTGGCTCCCGGCACTACGCACCTTGGGCGGGACCGTCCAACCCGGCTGGGCGGGGATCCGGGAGGGCCTGCTGTTCCTGCTGCGCCACCGGATGATCAGGGCACTGCTGTTGATCGACCTCGCCGCCACCATCCTGGCCATGCCCATCAGTCTCTTCCCGTTGATCAACCAACAACTGTTCAACGGCGATCCGCGCACCCTCGGACTGTTCTTGTCGGCGATCGGCGTCGGTGGGGTGATCGCCTCGGTGTTTTCGGGAACGTTCACCCGGTCCAAGAGGCAGTTCCGCTGGGTCGTCGGCGGCGCACTGGCCTGGGGATCTCGCTTGCGACAGTTGGCGTCGCGGTGTGGGCCGGCTGGCCTGCGGCGGTCCTTGGACTGTTGGTGGTGGCCGGCGCCGCCGATACGGCAACTGTGGTGAGCCGCGGAGCGCTGGTCCAGCGACTTACCCCGGACGAGCTGCGGGGCCGGGTCGGCGCGGTGGAACTGCTCGTGGGCATGACCGGGCCCGACCTCGGCAACGTCCGCGCCGGGGTGGTCGCCGGGCTCACCTCAGGCGCAGTGGCCCTGTTTAGCGGCGGGGCACTCTGCGTTGCCGTGGTGCTGGGCCTGCGTTGGCGAACGCCCGAACTGCGCGCCAAGGTGCCGGAATCCACCCATCGGTGACCGGTCACCGATCCGGTTGCGTTGACGGTGTTGATCTTGGCCGTGTTCCGAGGCGGAGCGCTTTGCGGTCACCGCATGGTCTTCCTCATTCGGAGCGCCGACCGGCACTCATCACGACCACATAGCCAAGCATGGGTTGGCCCTCCCTCGGTCTGGCTCTGCAACTGGTCTCGAGCTCGACTAACGTCGCTCGCGCCAATCGGTGTGCGGAGCAATAGCTCCTCTACAGGCGAATCAGCACATCGGTGGCGCCATCTCGTCGTGGCGCCTGCGCTGTCAGTGACCTGGACCACCTGCTACTCCAAATTGAAGACGGCCGCACAGGCCCGGGCAGGTGTTAAAGAACGAAAGCTCTCGTGGCGTGTCACAGCTTCAAAACAAATTTTGCACGGTCGTCTTTGTGCCGGTCGCTGGCCAGCCCGTGGTCCCAGTCGTACTCAAGCCAAAGTTTAGGCGGTGCGGCCGCGTCGAACATCTCTCTGCCGGCCCCCACCGGAACGTCCCGATCGCGGCGACCATGCTGAATCAGCAGCTCGGCGCGCCGGTCGACAGCCACGAAGCGGGCCGCGTCGAACCAATCGGCGGCGCAGGTCATCTCGTTGGTGACTGGGCCACCGCAGGACAAAGTGGTGGCCAGCGACGTCCGGATCAGCGTCCCGGCACCGTAACTGAAGATGACGATGCGGGCCAGCCGGGGCTCCACCGCGGCAAGGATCGCTCCCAGGAAGCCGCCGGCGCTATGGCCTAGGAAACACAAAGTGTCCGGCGGTGCTCCCATCTCGACGAGCACGTCCAAGGCGGCCCGTTCGGTGAGCACGGCAGAGCGGACTGTGGCGGCGAAGATGTCGATACCGTCCTGGTCCCGCATCCGAGTTACCGGCAGGATGACGATCGCACCGCCAGCGGCCATCGCGGCCGCTTCCGACAGGAAGAATCGACGTCCATCATCGGTGCCACCGTGGGCAAGCACCGCGCCCCGAGTGACCCGCTGCCCCAATGGCGACACCACCGTCGCAGTGACCACCGTCGACGGATCAGCAGCGAAAGTAACCTCCCGCCACACAACACCAGCATGCTCATGCTCACCCGACACCGACACCGACACCGACACCGACCGTGTTGCCCGGTCGAAGAACCGACGCGCCCCGGCCAACTCCCAACGTCCCCGATACGGCGCGAAAGCTCCAACCCGATCAGCGTCCACACGGCAAGCCAACGCACCCAGCGGCCGCCACGCAACCGAATTCCTAGGGGACTGTCTCCCGAACGGTGTTTCTGGCGTGACACGGGTCAGAGCGGCCAGCAGTCGCCTGGCGACCAGGTCTGTGAACTTGCACGGTAAGTGGCCTAGTTTTTGCAAGCTATCTGGCCGTTATTGGCGACTTATCTGGCCGCCCTACCGTCCGCAGGCCCTGCACTCGAACTGGTGTTTGAAAACCGTGCCATTTAGCGTGCCAAGAAGCGGCCAGATAAATCGCCAATTCACAGGCCACCCGCGCTCCTCAGCGATCCGCACAGCTTCCCGATGAACCTGGGCGATCTTGGGCGGCGGACGTCGCAACGCCATGCCTTCGATCAGGTTGACCAGCTCCGCGGTATCCGCTGCCGTCTGGTCCGGTCCGACCGGCCTGACCTTGCGGTCGACCCGTCCGCTGTGTAGGTAAGCAACCACCGCGCAGCCGTGCGCCGGGAACGCCAGCGTCGGCCGCGGCTCGTCGAGCCAGCGGCACCCCGTCGAACACATGCGGGCCGAGCACGGCCATCCGCCGTTCCCGCTCAGAGACCACGCCGTCCTCCTTCGGCCGCTTGGCCAAATAATTAGAACAGAACGGCCAGATAATTGGATCAGAAGCGGCCAACCAATTCGACAAGTGACAGCCCCGGTGGAAGAGGGCGATCGGGAGCTACTTTCCCTTGATCGGTGTCAGGCGAGCTCGCTGGACTGTAAGCCCGATCAAGAGGACGAGGGCGCCAAGGAAAGCACCCCACGACCAATGCCATTCGACCGCGGCTACGAAAGAGATTATGGCCAGAGCGAGCGTCATCAGGAGGAACGTGCGAAGCCCAGGCCCTGATCGACTCCACTGACTCTCTTTCGACATCCGAATCTTTGGCATGACTCAATATCGCACGACCAGGGTGCTGACGACCGTGTCGGCCGCCACGATAAAGTGACCTAGTTTCGCCCCGACCCTACACAGCCGCCGCGGGAACAATCCCAGTCGACCACCAGCACCCGGGTATCGCCGGCGGCACTGTAGATCGGAACCGCAGCAGGGACCGACAGCAACACCCGACCGGTCAACGGCTCCTAAATATAAGCGAATAACCGCAGTGTTGTGACGACAGCTAGAAACCGCCCGTGGTCAGAAGGTGCCAGATAATTCGGCAATTCACAGTCCGCCGGACCCGCAAGACGCCACCGAAACGCCGCAGCTCGCTATTGCTGGCCGATGTCCGCACCCTGTTAGAGGCGATGCGACCGTCGATGGGGGTGTGGCCGGTCGGGATGGCCGCGCACCGCGACGCCGCGTTGTTGTTGATTGGTTTCGCCGGTGCGCACCGCCGCTCCGAACTCGTCGGGCTGCACCTGTCGGATGTGACGGTGCACCCGGTCGATGGTTTGCACGTACGTGTCCGGTCCTCCAAAACCGATCAGGAGGGTGTCGGGGTGGTGCGGGCGTTGCCGTATGGGCGTGACCCGCTCACCTGCCCGCCGTGCGCGTTGGTCCGGTGGCGCCGGCTGCTCCTGGCCTACGTCGTCGATGACGGCGGGCGGCGGGCGGCACTCGCGCAGCTGCACCAGCGCGGCCTGTCGACCGAGCACGTCTGCCGCAGCGTCGACGACACCGCCGGCCGGACCGCTGATCTTGGCGCCGGTGAAAACGAATCGTCGGCGTCCGGCGGTGGGGTAGCGCAGCGGTGGCTGTTCCCCACCATCCACAAGACCGGCCGCCCGGGCCGGGTGATGACCGGGGATGCGGTGACGATGATGATCCAGCGCCGCGCCGCCGACGCCGGGTACACCCCCGCATAGGTCGACCTTTCCGGTGCCTACCCCGCTGTGCAGGTGGCCGACAGGCAAGCGGCTTCCACAATGGATGACCCCGCACTGAACGTTAAGTTCCTGCTGCGGCGCTCACGTTCGCAATCGTTGGTGTCAGCTGGGTAACGCTACTGAACCGGTTCTTCTCTTACCGCGTGGCAGCTGTTACGGTCGTCGTGTCCAGCAACCCGCGCAAGGAGGCACGGTATGTGGAGTAAGAAGTGGTCGGCAGTGGCGGCGGTGGCGGTCGTGACGGTGTCCATCAGTGCTTGCGGAAGCAAGTCGACTGGTTCGGCCGGGGGCGCGACGACGTTGAACGTGTTGAGCAATTGGTCAGGGTCCTCCCCGGAACGCAAGATCCTCGGCGATGTGGTCGCGTCGCTGAAGGGCCAAGGCATCACGGTAAATATCACCGAGGCCGGTGTGACGCTTCCTGACATCTACGAAACCTCTCTGGTTGGCGGTACGGAAGCCGACGTCGTCATCGCCAACCTCGCCGAGAAGTCCAACGACTGGGTGAAGAACGGTGCGGCGGTGTCCGCGGCCCAGTACATCGACAAATGGGGGCTGACCGACAAGATCGACCCGCAGGCGCTCAAGGAGTGGTCAGGGGCCGACGGTAAAGCCCAGGGCTTCCCGTACGCCGGGTTCAGTTGGCCGGTCTGGTACAACACGGATCTGCTGAAGAAGGCCGGCGTCGACAGGGTCCCGACCACGTCGGATGAGTTGATCACCGCGGCCGGCAAGCTGCGGGCAGCGAAGATCCCGCCGATGATCGTGGGCGGCAGCGACTGGGACGGGCAGAAGATGTTCCTGCAGATCGCGCAGTCGTTCATGACCCCAGCGGAAACCAAGACGGTTTACGCAAAAGGTGGGTTCTGCAGCAACGCGAACGCCATGAAAGGTATTGAATTGTTCACCAAATACCGGGATTCCGGCGTTTTCGTCGACAGCACGGAAGGCTATTCGGCGGACCAGATGAATGCCGCCTTCTATGACGGCAAGGCGGCGATGATGTCTGCAGGCTCTTGGGCGTTCGCGAACGCCCCCGCCAGTCTTGTCGGCCACGTCACTCTGGGCGGCCTGCCCGTTCCGACCGGCAGCTCCTACACCAAGCCGACAGCATATAGGGGGTACACCGGCGCCGGCTTCTGGATCAGCCCCAACGGCGACAAGAAGATCGACGCAGCACAAAAGTTCATCACCGCCTTCTACGGTCCGGCGATCGTCAGCCGGTTCGCCACCGAAGCGAACACCGTGACCGCTGCGAAGGCCGGCGCAAACGCGGCCATCACCCAGCCGTTGATGAAGGCCGACGTTGCTTTGGGCGACACTGTCGACTACGCGGTGATGCCCGATACCGTCGTCCCTGGTGATCTGGCCAAGCCGATGATCCGGCAAACCAGCGTCGCGTTCAGCAAGGGATCAGATGCAAAGACGATCTGCGCGGCGATGGACGCCCTCTACAAGAACGGCGGATGACAGGGCGGCGCGGGTATACCAGGCCCAGGACAGTTGACATGACATGACGCAGATCTCGAATGTTTCGCCGGCGGGGCTGAAGGTGGCATCAGCTCCGCCGGCGCCGCGGCGGCGCCGCGGCGGCATGCTGACGATGAGCGTACCGGCCGTCGTGTGGTACGCGATCTTCACCATCGGCCCGCTGCTGGCGATGTTTTACATCGCGCTGTTGAAGTGGCGCGGACTGATCGCCCCGGCATCGTTCGCCGGTTTCAGCAACTTCACCACATTGTGGAACGACGCGGTGTTCTGGACCGCCGCCAAAAACTCGCTGATCCAGCTGGTCTTAGTCTTGCCGATCATGCTGCCGTTGGCCTTCATGCTCGGCTACTACGTCTCGCTCAAACCACCGGGTCACCGCATCCTGCGGGTCATCTTGTTCACCCCCGCGCTGGTGTCCCTGTCAGCCAAGTCGATGATCTTCGTCGCGGTGTTCGCGCCGAACGGCATGCTCAACGGACTCCTCACCACCCTGGGACTGCAAAGTCTGACGCAACCGTGGCTGGGGAACATTCATACCGCGCTGATCACAGTCATCGCGGTGGACCTGTGGTCGGGTATTGGTTACACCGCCATCCTGTTCGCGGCGCGGCTGTCGGCGGTGTCGCCTGATCTGTACGAGGCGGCGCAGATCGACGGCGCATCGCACTGGCGCCGGATGTGGGGCATCACCTACCCCATCATCAAGGACTACTTCGGTGTGCTGCTGATGCTGCAGTTCCTGTGGGTGCTGTTTAGCTCCGCCGGAAGCGTGCTGCTGCTGACCAACGGCGGCCCCGGCAACTCATCGACCACCCTGTCGTTCCTGATGTACGACAAGGCGTTCTCCCAGTCGCAGGTCGGTTACTCGCAAGCGGTTGGCGTGGTGTTGTTCGCCGTCGGCGTCGTCGGCATGGTCGTGATCCGCCGCGTCTTCAAACCGACTCACTGACAAGGGGACCAGCCGCTCATGAAATCTTCCCGTACCAGCAGCTCCCGCATCCATCCCTTAGCGCATGTCCTCCCTTGGCTGTATGCGGTGCTGCTGGTGATCCCCCTGTACTACCTTGTGGTGTCAGCGTTCAAACCCAACACCGCCATTTTCAACGAACCGTTCGCCTTACCCACGTCGCTGTCATTTCAGCAATTCGCCGACGCCTGGAACAACGTGCAACTGGGATCGGGGATGTCCAACTCAGCGTTCGTTACTGTGTCGGCCGAGGTCCTGACGTTGGCGTTGGCGATCCCGGCTTCCTTCGCGTTGGCCCGGTCCACGGGACGACTAGCGGTGTGGGTGGAACGCTTCTTCGCATTGGGGTTCCTGGTGCCCTCCTTCGCGGCCCTGGTACCGACCGTACTGCTGGCGGTGCAGCTGAACCTTTTCCAGACCCGCACCATGCTGATCCTGCTGCTGCCGGCGACGGCGCTGCCGCTGTCGGTGATCCTGCTGACGCAGTTCATGCGGACCGTGCCACCGGAACTGGAGGAAAGCGCCATGATGGACGGCGCCAACCTGTGGACCATCCTCACCCGGGTCTACGCCCCGCTGATCGTCCCCGGCATCGTCACCGTCGCCATCCTCAATTTCCTGAGCTTCTGGAACGAGTACCTGTACTCACTGATCCTGATCGGACCTGACCCCAGCATCCGCACAGTGCAAGTCGCGCTACCCAACCTTATCTCGCAGACAAACACCCAATACGGCATCCTGCTCGCCGGCGCGCTGATCACCATGATCCCGGTATACGTCGTCTATATCGTTCTCCAACGCCGCGTCGAAGACGCCATGCTGCAAGGCGCCGTCAAAGCCTGACAGGCCCCGCACCTGCCCTGCCGTCGCAACCGTTCCACATCATCCGCGTGACCACCTGAAAGGCCCGATTTGATGCCTACTTCTTTTAACGTCCGCGACTTCGGCGCCACCGGCGACGGCACGACGCTGGACACCGCAGCGATCCAGGCGGCGATCAACGCCGCCCACGACAACGGCGGCGGCACCGTGCTGATCCCGGCCGGCGCCACCTACCTGTCCGGATCGCTGGTCTTGCAGTCCTTCGTCGAACTGCACGTGGAACGCGGCGCAACCCTCGCCGCCAGCGGCGACTTCCAGGACCACACCGAACGGTTCGTCGTCGGCGCCCTGTCCGCCGGCGTCGTCACCGACGCCAGCCAGGCCGCGGGTATGTTCCTCACCGCCCGAAACGCCACCAACATCGCCATCACCGGCGCCGGCGTCATCGACGGCGGCGGCCGTCACTACATCCTGGAAGACCTTGGCAGCATCTACCGCTGCCCCAACGAGCGGCCCTTCACCGTCTTCCTCATCGGCTGCACCAACGTGACCCTCACCGACTCCACCTACCGCGACGGCGCGTTGTGGACCATCCGGCTCACCGGCTGCTCCGATGCGACCATCCACTCGGTGCACATCGACGGGGACCTGAAGATGCCGAACTGCGATGGCATCGACCTCGACCGATGCCAAAACGTCCGGATCAGCGACTGCAAAATCTCCTGCGGCGATGACGCGATCTCCCTCAAAACCTGCGAGGAGTTTCCCGAGTTCGGCAACTGCGAAAACATCACCGTCACCAACTGCACGATCGTCACCACCTCCTCCGCGCTGGTGGTCGGTGTCGACGCCGTCGCCCCCATCCGCAACGTCGTATTTGACAACTGCGTGATCCGGCGTAGCCACCGCGGGCTGTCGGTGAACCTCGGTCAACAGGGCGACTTCGACAACATCCTGTTCTCCAACATGATCGTCGAGACCAGGATCTTCTCCGACAGATGGTGGGGGAGAGGGGAGCCGATCTACGTTTCCGCCGTGCCCTGGCATGACGTGGTCGGCCGGATCCGCAACGTCCGGTTCGTCAACATCCTCGCCCGCAGCGAAAACAGCGCCTACATCAGTGGAGACCGACCCGGGCTGATCGACGGAGTGCTGCTGGACAACGTCCGCATCGAAGTGGACAAATGGTCCAGCCAACTAGGCGGGTACTACGACCGGCGCCCCACCTCTGACAAAGAAGAGATCTACCAGCATCCGACCGCCGGGTTCCACATCGACACCGCCGCCAACGTCGTGCTGCGCCACTGCGAAGTCGTCTGGGGTGAGAACATTCAGGACTACTTCGGCTCTGCGATCGACGCCGTCGCAGCCCCCGGCCTGATCGTGGAAGGGTTCCGCGGGGACGCCGCCCACCCCGACACCCAATCCCGGTTCTCCGGCACGACACTGGTCCCGGCAGCCGCTGCGTCGGTGATGGCATGACGGTGCGCCGAGAACCACTGCACACCGGTTGGACGCTGCACCTCGAGCGGCCCGACCCCGAGCACCGACCCGCCGAACTACCCCCCGCCATCCCGGCCGCCGTCCCGGGCTGCGTCCACACCGACCTACTCACCGCCGGCCTCATTCTCGACCCCTACCTGGATGAGAACGAACTGAGCCTGGACTGGATCGGGCACCAACAGTGGCGCTACCGCACCACCATCGACTGGACACCCACCGAAGGTGACCAGGTCGACCTGGTCTGCGACGGTCTGGACACCGTCGCCACCGTGCTCCTCAACGGGATCGAGGTCGGGCACTTCGCCAATCAACACCGCAGCTACCGCATACCCGTCGCCGACACCCTCCAGGCCGGCGCCAACGTGCTGGAGGTCGTGTTCGACTCGGCGTGGGCCTACGCCCGAGCCGTCGAAGCCGAACTAGGATCCCTGCCCAACGCGTATCCAGCGCCGTTCAACTTCATCCGCAAAATGGCGTGCAACTTCGGCTGGGACTGGGGACCGACCGTCGTCACCGCCGGCATCTGGCGGCCCATCGCGTTGGAGTCCTGGACCACAGCGCGGCTAGCCCACGTCCGGCCGCTGGTCACCGTCGACGGCGCAACCGGCAAAGTGCATGTCGAGGTCGACTGCGACGGGTCGGGCGATGGCGACCGCACCCTCACCGTGACGCTCGGCACCGCCTCAACACGCACCACCATCCCCGCCGGGGACCATTGCGCCGCAGTTGAACTTGAAGTACCCGACGTCCGACTGTGGTGGCCGCACGACATGGGCGCACAACCGCTGTACGACCTGCAGGTCGAGCTGAGTTGCGACGGTCGGCTGCTGGACAGCTGGCAACGCCGCGTCGGATTCCGCACCATCGAGCTGGACACCTCCACCGATCCGACAGGGTCAGCCTTCACCGTGGTCGTTAACGGGCAACCCATCTTTGTTCGCGGCGCCAACTGGATTCCCGACGACTGCTTTCCCTCACGCATCACCCGAAGCCGACTCGGGCATCGGATCGGTCAAGCTGTTGAAGCGAACGTCAACCTGCTGCGAGTGTGGGGCGGCGGACTGTACGAATCAGAGGACTTTTACTCGCTCTGCGATGAAAAGGGTGTCCTGGTATGGCAGGACTTCCTGTTCGCCTGCGCCGCGTACCCGGAGGAAGACCCCATCCGCGGACAGGTGCTCGCCGAAGCCGAGGACAACATCGTCCGGCTGATGCCCCATGCCAGTCTGGCCATGTGGAACGGCTGCAACGAAAACCTGTGGGGCTGGTTCGACTGGGATTGGCAACAGCCGGTCGGCGACCGCACCTGGGGCGCCGGTTACTACCTCGACCTGCTCCCGGCATTGGTTGCCCGTCTGGACCCGACCCGGCCCTACTACCCCGGCAGCCCGTTCTCGGGCACTATGGACGTGCATCCCAACGACGACAACCACGGACCCCGGCACATTTGGGATGTCTGGAATAACGCCGACTACACCACCTACCGGCAGCACGTCCCCCGCTTTGTCGCAGAATTCGGCTACCAAGGGCCGGCGAACATCGCCACCATCAGCCGGGCCATCCACGACACTCCGCTCAGGCCCGACTCCATCGGCATGCTGCACCACCAAAAGGCAGCCGACGGCAACACCAAACTCAGCCGCGGCGCCGCCCCGCACCTGCCAGCCGTCGAAGACTTCGACTCCTGGCACTACCTGATGCAAGTCAACCAAGCAGAAGCCATCAAATTCGGCATCGAACACTTCCGCTCACATCGCGGAACGTGCATGGGAACAGTTCTGTGGCAACTCAACGACTGCTGGCCTGTCACCTCCTGGGCGGCGATCGACGGCGACGGCCGGCCGAAACTACTGTGGTATGCCCTGCGCGCCGCCTACGCCCCGCGCCTGCTGACCATCCAGCCACGACAAGACCATCTGTCCGTGGTGGCGGTGAACGACACCGAGCAGCGCTGGCGCGAACCGGTCACCGTCCAACGCATCACCATCGACGGTGCCGTAGCCGGGACCGCCGAACTGTCCTTGACGGTGGAGCCGTTCTCCACCACCACCACCCCGTTGCCCAGCACCGTCGCGCGACCCACCGACCCGTCGAGCGAACTGCTCGTCGCCACCACGCCAACCGGGGAACAAGCACTGTGGTTCTTCGTCGAAGACAAAGAACTGCTCCTCACAGATCCGCAGCTACACGTCGCAGTCTCGGCGTGGGAAGGAGGCATCGACGTCACCATCACCGCGCAAAAACTGGCCAGGCACCTCACGGTCATGGCCGACCGCTGGGACTCATCCGCTGTCGCAGACGACGCATCAGTCACCCTCCTACCCGGAGGCCGACGCACCTTCCGCATCAACGCGCCCACCACCGCAGACCCGAACCTCCTGACTTCCTCCGGGGCAATCCGCACCCTCAACGACCTGCTTGTACCTGTTCAATGAGCAACTGCGATACCGCCACCGTGCGGAATTACCCGACGAGTACGGTACGACACCTAGCGGCGGACCAAGGTGGCAGTCGCGGCACGGAAGGACGCATCATCAACCGGGTAACGATCGCCGACATTGCCGCGCAAGCACACCTGTCCAAGGGCGCCGTCTCCTACGCCCTCAACGGGCTACCCGGAGTGTCCGACGCGACCCGCGCACGCGTCCAGCAGATCGCCCGGGACCTGTCCTGGACACCCAACCCCATCGCAAGAGCGTTATCCGGCGCCCGCAGCAACGCAATCGGGCTTGTTCTTGCCCGCCCCGCTCGAATGCTGGGCACCGAACCGTTCTACATGGAATTCATCGCAGGCGTCGAAGAAGTCCTGTCACAGACCTCCACCGCCCTGCTCCTGCAGGTCGTCGGCGACCGGCAACGCGAGATCCAGGCGATCACCAGGTGGGCCCACGGAAGGCAAGTCGACGCCGTCATCGTCGTCGATCCGACCGCCCAGGACCCCCGCATCCCCGCCATCCGTGCACTGGGCATACCCGCCCTCGTCGTCGGAGTACCCGCCGTCGCCGGCGACTTCGCCTGCGTGTGGACAGACGACGCCCAATCCATGGCAGAAATAGTGCGCTACCTCTATGCCCTCGGGCATCGACGCATCGCCCATGTGGCCGGCCCAGCCGATCTGGCACACGTCGAGCTACGCACTCACTCCTGGGACACCGTCGTGGCAGCCCTCGGTCTGCGCCCTACAGAGGCGACAGTCATCCACACAGACTTTTCCGGGGAAGCCGGGGCGCAGGTCACCCTCCGGCTACTCGCCCAACCCGAACCACCCACCGCCATCATCTACGACAACGACGTCATGGCCGTCGCCGGCCTCTCCGCCGCCACCGCCATGGGATCGGTCGTACCGGACGACCTGTCGATCGTGGCCTGGGACGACTCGCCGCTGTGCAACATTACCCACCCCACCCTCACAGCACTCAGCCGCGACATCCACGCCCTAGGAGCGCACGTCGCCCGCCGCCTCCAAGACGTCCTCGCTGGCACCCAACCCGCCGCCCATCAAGACACACCCACACACATCACTGCCCGCGGCAGCACCGCCCCTTCGCTCAACGCAAGAAACCGGACCTCGCCACTTCCAACGCGAAGTTGAACCGGGCCTACTACTGCAGCGACGCCTCGATGTCGGCGTTGCAGCGCAGCTGCTTCGCCGCCGCTCCGCGGATCTTCCCTACCGCTGCGCCACAGTGGAGCGTCATCGGGATCCTTCACCCACACCACCATCCGCGACATCCTCGGATCCAACCCGACGGCGTCACCCCCGCCTTGGCCAATCTCACCAGCGGCGGGGTGGACGGAGCCCGGACAAAGTCGCCTTCGCCGACCAGCTGTACCGCATCACCAGCGACCACGGCGGACTGCACCTGAGCAGTGCCCACGGGCGTTGAACAACGTCGACCCCACCCCGCGGTTGGGCCGACACGACCCAGGCCCCCGCACCAATGATCGAAGGTCCGGCCCCGCAGTTCCGTGACCGATTGTGACCTGAACTTGTCGGTCCTTGACGATCCGAACAGATGGAATGGGTCGGGGAACTGACCGAGTTGACCCGGCAGATCGCCGCGGCCGAACTCCCCGCCGGGTGCTTCCACCCGGTGTATGAAGCATTGACGGTGGCCATCAACCAACTCACCCACACCGACCGCTCCTACGTCGGTGAACGGCAGTTCGGGTTCGCGGCGCACCCGGCGCTGGCCGGCCGGGAACGCATCATCGCCGATCAACTGGACACCACCAGCCTCAGCGTCACCGGTCGAAACCCGGCAGTCGCCCGGCGGATGCAGATCGCCTACGAACGCTCCGACCGCCGCCGGAAAGCGCGGATGCAACGCCGATTCCCCAACGGATTCTGACCCGTTCACCAGAGACAGGGCTGTTGCCTCGTGGTTGGACACATGATTTGCTGTCCGGCACCCGCTGCGCGGCCTGGCCGGTCGGGCCGTTCTTTCAGGGACGGTAGACGTCGGCGCGGTGGTCGATCCGCAGGATTTCCACGGTGTGGGTGTCGGAGTCGATCCGGTACATCCACCCGGTAGCTGCCGCGCCGCGCCGCGTGGGAGCCGGCGAATGGCGGGTCCAACGGTTTGCCGACCCGCTGGGGGTTGTCGGTGATCGGACCGTCGATGAACTCCAGACAGGCCCACACCACAGCCGAGGGAAGCCGCTGCAGGTTCCGCCGCACCCCGGCGGCGAAGACGATCCGGTACGGCTCAGTCGGCACTGGCCGGCGGTCCGAACTCGGCCCGCAACTCCTGCATCGTCGTGGTGCGGCCGGCAGCCAGATCCGCTTCGGCTTCCCGGATTTCCTGTAGGGCGCCGGGGGTGGACAGGATGTCCAGGGTTTCCAGCAGCGAGTCCAGATCGGCCGCCGCGATGAGCACCGCGGCCCGCTGACCGTGTTTGGTCAGGGTGACCCGGTCATGGGTTTTCTGTACGGAGTCGACGATCTCAGACAGGTGATCGCGAGCCTGAGCCATCGGCATAATCGTCACCGGCCTATCGTACGATCTTCACGCCACATTCGACGGCGCAACGCCTCGCTGGCGGTTTGGCGGCACCGGCGGCGCAGCGAACGATCGAACGCAACCGGCTGAGCCTGGGCCAACGGCCGACTGCCCTCGGTGCCGCTCGCTGCCGAATAGGCAAATCCGTGCGTGTCACCCTTGGTGAGCTTCTTGGCAGCGGCGGACAGCTCGGCCCAGGTGGTCGGCACGGACACGCCGGCCTGCTTGAGCAGGGTCTTGTTGTAGAACAGCGCCAGAGTATTCACGTTCGGCGCGAGCCCGTAGAGCTTGCCGTCGTACTGGCCGGCCGTCAGGACGGACGGGAGGTACCGGCTGGTGTCCACCGACAGGTTCGACAACGGGACGAGGGCCCCGGTCTGGACGATCTGCGGCACGTCCGGGTTGTTCACCATTAGGATGTCGGGCGTCGTGTGGCTCGAGGCCTGCTGCAGGACTTGGCGTTCAGCTGCCCCGATGGGACGCTCTGGTGCTGGACGGTGGCGCCGACGGTCTTGGCGCAGGCGTTCAAGCGGTTACCGGTGTCGGTGTGCGCCGGTTCGTCGGTGTAGTAGTCGAGCGCGGTCAGGGTGACGGTCGCGCTGGAGGCTCCCCTGCGGCCGCCGATCCGCCGGCCGATGACCCAGCGGCGGGAGCCGCGGTGCTCGACGAGCTGCAGGCGGCCGCCGTCGTGACCAGGGCGGCGGTGACGCTCGCGAGGTGAGGCGGCGTGTCAGGTGGTTACGCTTCAAGACTGTCCTTCCAAGTTGTGGGAGTGTCGCGGTAGGTAGCGCTCACCGAGTCGAGTTCGCTCGGTGTTGGATCGGAACCGCTGATCGAAGTTCGGTACTGCAGCACCAATTTCTGGCCGGCGGCGAGTTGCAGGGATTCGTGCATCAGCGGAGCTGATGCCAGGAATCCGAAGTCGTCCTGTGCGGAGAACACGTACACCGACATCGGAAGGGCATTGGCCGGATGGTCGAAGATGGCGAACGTGGCCCGCGCCGGGTGGGCCGGATCGTCCGTACCGGAGCCGTCCACGTTGCCGCTGTAGGACGCCCAGCTCGCCGGTTCACCGTGTACCGCCTCGCGGCCGACCCGGTCACCTGCGGAAGCGATTCGTTCCCCGTCGCGCATGCTGCGGGCAGCCCTCAGGTTCAGGCCGGCATAGCCGCCCCACCAGTGCTCCGGGTACGGCGTGACCTCGAGCCGACAGTCGACCCGTGCGGTCCACTCGTGCTGCCAGTCAATTCGCCAGCTGTCCTTTAGGTGCTCGTCCACCTGCAGGTGCATCCGTCGCCGTTCGTCCATCAGCACCTGCGACGTGGCGTCCACACGCCACTCCAGCGTCTCGTCCAGCGCGATGGTGCCGCCCGCCGTCCTCGAGTTCCCTGTGCCGACTCGGTGATCGGTCACGACCGCGCGCCCGAGACCGGCGCGGTTTCCCCCGAAGTCCGGGTTGTCCTCCCAGAACAAGATGTCGTTGACGAACTTCCACGACCACCACAGGCCGTGGTGCCAGCTGTGGTCCCACGGCGCATGGTTCGTGATGACTCCACGGTGGTCGAGCGGGGTGATCTCGCTGAAGTACGGGTTGTTCGCCGCGGACCCGTAGTCGTAGCGGGCGATCGCGCGACCGTCGGGTCCGATGATCGCCCCGGCGTCGCCCTCGACAGGTTTCCAGGTCAGACCGGTCATAGGGCCGGCACCAACGACTGCCGCAGCGGCGGTGTCCATTGCGTGTAGCCGTGTGACCAGCCGCTTCCGTAGTGCGGATCGTAGCGGTCGAGCATGATCTCCTCCAGCGGCACCACCCGGTTCTCGGCGCTGGACCGGTAGGTCGCCTCGATGACGGCCATCACGTTGAGGTTGTCCTGGACCGAGCACAGCGGCGTCCGGCCCGCGGCCAGTGCCTGCCGAAAATGAGCCATGGTCAGCCCGAGGGCGTGCGGGAACCACTTGCCCTGCGAACCGCGCGGACGGACGGTGCGCCTGATCTCACCGTCGTCGGTCCGCTGCGACAGCACCACGTCCTCCTCAGGACGCCAGTCGACCAGGCCCTTCTCCCCCTGCACCCAGAACGTCTCGTTGCCGTGCGGTACCGGCCTGGTGCCGTAGTAGGTGCCGGTCGACAGCACCATGACCTGCAACCCGCTGGGATAGCGGAGCGCGAGATGCCCGTAGCCCTCGGTGTTCACGCCTGGTTGGATCGGGTCACGGCCGAGGATCGAGTACACCGTGGCCGGCGGACCGAAGAGCAGCTGCAGCAGGCCCAAGTGGTGGACGGTGACACCCACCGTCCACCAACGGTCATCGCGGCCGTACCAGGGGTGGTGGTCGGTGTCGAATTGGTACTCAGCGGACAACCGCGCGAAGGACGGGGTGCCGACCACCTCGTCCCGCATGACGGCGTCGGTGAGCGAGATGGCTGCCGGGCTGAAGCACATGTTCTGGTTGACCATGCCCGTGACGCCGGCGACCTCGATGATCTCAACGACCTCCAGCGCCTCGGCGTAGGACATGGCCAGCGGCTTCTGGATCAGCAGCGGCTTTCGTGCGGCGGCGATCTGGGTGACTGCGTCGATGCGCGCCGCACGGTGGTGCGGAGTGGCCAGGTCGATCACCCCGACCTCGTCGTCAGCCAGCAGCTCGGCCAACGATCCGTAGACCACCGCGTCCGGCTCGTCCTCCTTCAGGCGCCGGCCTGCATCCGGGTTCGGGTCGAAGCCACCGCGGACGGGCTGGTCGTAGACGCGGTAGCCCTCCCGGTGAGCGCTGGTGATCCCGCCCAGGCCCACCTCGCCGATGCGGAACGCGTTCTGGTCGGTCACTTCTCGGCCCCCATCGACACCAGATACTCGGCGGATCCAAGGACTGCCTCGTCACCGGCGATCTCCAGCGTCGAGTAACCGTCGAAGCCGGACGCCGTCAGCGCCTTGAACACCCCGTCGATGTCCACCACACCGCTGCCGAGCGTGATGGTGGACATGCCGCACCCGAAGATGCTGCCGCGCTTAGGCTCCCACGCGGTGCTCAGGTCCTTCCAGTGCACGTGCTGGATCAGTGAACCGAAGGTCTTGGTGTACTCCACGGGGTCGGTACCGGCCAGCCAGCTGTTCCCGGTGTCCAGGTTCAGCGCGACGGCCGGGGAGTTGAGTTTTTCCAGCAGTTCGCTGGTGCCGTCGATGGTTCCGGTGATGGGCCCGTGCGGCTCCAGCAGAACCGTGACGCCGTGGTCGGCAGCCACTCGAAGTGGCTCCTGCAGCTTCTCGGCCAGGATGACCAGCGAATCCCGGCGGTCCAGGCTCCGGCCGAATTCGGTGACCGGTTCACCCTCGGTGGTCACCACGTGCGGTACACCGATGGCGGCGGCGGACCTGATCGCCTTGATGATCTCACCCGTTCCGTACCGCCACGGGGCGGAGGCGTCCAGCAGGTCGGCGTGGGCGCAGTACGAGGTGATGGTGAGCCCGCGGTCGGCGAACAGCCGCTGCAGGTCGAAGGGGTTGGCGTCCAGACTTGCGACCGCGCTGAAGCCGAAGTGATTGCCCAGAACGGCACCATCTCCGGTGTCGGTGATGTCGGCGTACTTGAAGCCCCAGTCACGGATGCGATCGAGTTGGTGGTCGAGCAGCGAGAACGGGTCGACCAGCGCGAAGCAGCCCACTTTGATGGCCACATGGCTCCTTTGTCAGATGAACGAGCCCGCGCCACATCAGCGTTGACTCGATGGCTTTGCCACTGTGCACCAGATCCCCGGGCCGTGTCGTGCACGATCGGCCACTGACCGATATCGAACCACGGCGCCTCCGCGAACCTGGGGCCGCCGGGTCGAATCGCGTCGCCGGAATGGTCTGTGCCAACGGGTCTTTTAGGCTCTTCAGAGTTGATAGGGGCGGGGTGGTTGTGAGCAGCGGCATCCGTGTCGGTGGCTGATCTGGGGCTCGCGACCTCCAGGGCGGCGCGGATCTCGTAGCTCAGCCCGCCGCGGTACTTGCAGGCCATGACCTTGCGGAGCAGCTCTTTGGTGATCCACGCTGCGAGGAGATCCCCGTCTGGGTCGAAGGTGTCGAGCTTACCGAATATCTTGCGGCGTTGCTCGTCGGTGAGGCGTTCGACGCCGCGGAGCAGCCGCCGGCGGCTGGTCCACTCGCAGGGTCGCAGGACCGCCCCCGGCGACCGCGTAGGGCCTGGGTGGTGCGGCGGCGGACGTCTCATCGATCATCTGGTTCGCCAGCTTCACCAGGTGGAAGTGGTCGATGACGATCCGGGCGTGCGGCAACGCCCGCCGGACCGCTTTGGCATAGCTGGCGGACATGTCAATCGCCACGTGCGTGATCCCGGCCCGGAACTTTTGGCTCTGAGCCTGGATCCAGTCGACGACCGTGGCGACGTCGCGGCGTTGACCTGCGCCAACAGGCCTTGATCGCCGCTGATGTCCACCAGGCCGGTGTCGAACCGGTCCACCCACGTCCGCTCCCCGGTGACGGGATCGGTTTCCCACTTCGCCTTGCCGCGTCTGGTCTCGTCGATACCCAGCACCGTCACCGGCAGCAGCTCCGCGGACAGGATGGGGTCGGCCACCGCGACGACCGCCCGGTGGCAGGTGTTCCAGGTGGTGCCGAAGGCAGCGGACACCTCGGCGACGGAGCGCCACCCGTCCAGCACCGCCGCGGCCATCTCCGCCTTCGCCCGGACGGTGAACCTGGCCCGCGGCGGGATCTGCGGCACCGACTCGGTGAACTGTTTGCGAACACAGGAGGTGTTGCGGCACAACCATTTCTGTTTGCACCACAACAGGTTCGGGATGTCCGGGCCTACCTTCACATCCTTTGGGCGGGTCAGGACCCAGCCCTTGGACCGGGTGGAGACGACCGCACATTGCGGGCACCGACGGACCCACGCCGCCGCCGTCAACACCCGAACGTCGCGGGCGCCGTCGGCGGCACCGACCAGGTCAACCTCGATATCGGTCAACCCCAGCAGCAGTGAACTACAGTTGGACATGCTCGCGCCTCTTGTTCTCCGATGCCTGAGAACACCCAGTTCCACCGCCGCATACGCTGGGCCTGCACCCGCCGAACCCGGCCAGTGCCATCCAGGATCACGCGCCACGCCCCTGGTAACTCTGAAGAGCCGTTTTTTAACCGGTCCATAGCGCGTCGTGGTCCGGTGCCGCCGTTGGCAGCAGATGCCGACGCGTTCAGAATCGGCCACGGTCGCCGCAAGGCTCGCGAGGGTGTGCGGGTTGGACCGGCCCCTCGCGTATCCGACGCGAGGAGATCCTCAGGAGACGAACATGACCGAGCCAGCCCTTGTCCGATTCGAGGACACCGCCACCGTCTACTACGCCGACACCTGCATGCCCCTGCGAGCGGCCGGGGACTTGGGACGGATCGGCCTGTGGGCCTACGGCCGCGAGACCTACCCCGGCAAGCCCATTCCCCCGGAAGTACTGCCGGCCCTGCGCAGCGTCGGGGTGTGGGAGGTCAACTCACCCCAGGACTGGGGGCTGCAGTGGCATCGCAACGAAGGAATCGAAGTCACCGTGGTGACCAGCGGCAGGACGCATTTCTCGTGTGACGGAGTGGATTACGACCAGCCGGCTGGAACAGTGACCATTACCAGGCCTTGGCAGTTGCATCGCGTGGGGCGTCCGCACATCGGCCCGTCGACCCTGAGCTGGTTCATCATCGATGTGGGTGTGCGTCGACCCAACCAGGAATGGACCTGGCCGTCATGGCTGCCGATGTCCGAAACGGATCTGCTGCGCCTGACCCAACTGCTGAGCCACAACGAGCGGCCCGTTTGGCGAGCCAACCGTGAATTGTTGGATGCCTTCGGGCGATTGGATCGGACCCTGAGAGGTGAATCCAGCCGCCCGTTGTCACGCATCGCCGTATGCGTGACCGAAGTGCTGATCGAGTTGGCCGAATTGCTTGAGCAGCAGGACCTCGTGCTGGACCCGCGGTTGTCCAGTACCGAGCGAACCGTAGATCTGTTCCTGCAGTCGCTGACGTCGCGCCTGGATGAGGAATGGACGGTGGACAAGATGGCCAGGGAATGCGGATTGGGTCGGACTCGATTCGTGCACTACTGCCGGCAGTCGGTCAACGTGACCCCGCTGGAGCTGTTGCAGGGATTGCGCATGGACTACGCCACCCATCTGCTGGAGGAGAACGACCACTCCGTACTGGACATCGCCTTGCGGTGCGGATATCAGTCGAGCCAGTATTTCGCGACGGTGTACCGACGTCACACAGGACGCACCCCCAAGGCCGTGCAGCGGGCGGCGCAGGAGGGTGCCGAGGCTACTGCGTTGCGCCCGGCACGGTCCGCCGCGCTCCGCTGAAGCCGTCGGGCGGACGGCTGGGCGCGCTGGGCCCGGCGATCAGGGTGGCGCTACCGCAGCCGTCCGCGCAGGGCCAGGACGCGCACGAGTGCGAGCTCGAATTCGCCCCGGTTCAGCTGGTGCCCCTGCAGAGCCGCGGCGAGCGCGGCAACGGTGCTCGTCCCCTGCGCGACATCCCGAGCGGAGCACAACAGCAGGTCCATGCCGGCCTGGGCGGCCAGGCCCCCGCGTTGCGGCGAGGTCCCGTAGGTCTCGAGCGAACCGGATTCGAGCGCATCGGTGACGGTGACTCCGCGGAACCTCAGACGGCGGCGGAGCTCACCCTGTATGACGGCCGGTGACAGGCCGGCCGGTCGGTGCGGATCCAGAGCCGGATAGACGGCCCAGGAGGGTCATCACCAGGTCGACCCGGCCGCGATGGCCGCACGGTAGGGAAGCTCGTCGCTGGCACGGAGTTCGGCGAGCGGAAGGTCGAGGGTCACCGTGGTCAGATCGGTGTTCCCGCTCCTGGCAGGGCAGCACCACCACCAACCTGGTCTACTCGACGACCCAGCCGCTACGCGGCCCGGCTCGACCGTCTGTTTGATGCAACTGCTGACCCGTTGCGACCAGTCCTTCTCGACCGCTGGTTGTGGGCGGGCGCCGGCCCCTCATGCGAGCGGCAGGCGAAGACGAAAGAGCCAGCGGGTTCCCGGCCAAAAATCCTGGGGAGCTCAACCCGACCGTAGAAGGGGGCCGGGCCGTGGCTAACGCCCGCACCTGATCGGCGCGCGTTTGACCACGGATCAGCCCGGGGGTGCGGTTATGGGATGAGGCGTTGGTCGCGGAGGTCTTGGAAGATCCGCAGGAACATCGATCCGGTGTCGACGTATTCGTGAAATCCGGCGCGGCGGGCTTTGGATCCGTCGGCGATGACGTCGTAGTCCCAGGCGAACACGAAGTCCCCGAACTGCCAGGACGAGACGTCCGAATACTTCGTCGGTTCAAGGTGATGGTCGGCGACCAGCTGGTCCCACAGTTCGGCTTTGTCGGCCATCACCTCGGTGAGGAACATCGGTAGCGGCGGCGCGACGTCCAGGTCGAAGAACGCCGCGATCTTCGGCCACATGCTGCTCCAGCGGAACATGTCCCCGTTGGTGATGTTGTAGGCCTGGTTGGCGCTGGCCGGATTCGTTGCGGCCCACAGGGTTGCCTTGGACAGCAGATCGGCGTCGGTCATCTCGATGAGGCTGTGGTACGCGCCCGGGCGGCCGGGGAACCGGAGCGGAAGACCCAGCCGTTTGCTGATGCTGGCGTAGACGGCGATCACCATCGCCAGGTTCATCGGATTACCCAGGCCACCCCGGCCACGACGGAGGGACGCAACGCCGACCAGGTCCAGGTGGAGCCGACCTGCCGTCGCTGCAGGAACTGCTGCTGATCCACGTTGAATTCCGGCGGCATGTGCGGTGGATCGTCCTCCCGCGCCGGGGTGGCGAACGGCCCGAGGTGAGCGCCGTACACCTTGTAGCCCTGCATCAGGCTGATGTGCTCGAGCCCGGAGGCCACCGGCTCCACCGCGTCCACGACATTGGTCAGCATCGCCAGGTTCGGCGGCACCAGCTCGGCCCAGGACGGCCGGTCCTGATACGCGGCGTAGAAGATATGGGTGACGCCGGGCAACCCGGCCAGTCGGTCCGCGGTCTGGTCCCGGTCGAGCAGGTCGACCGACACGTGCCGGACCCGTCCACTATCGACCCCACCGCGGCGGGAGAGCCCCACGATGTTCCAATCACCGGTAGCAGCAAGGTGATCGACGAGATTCCCGCCGATCACTCCCCGTGCTCCGACTACCAACGCTGTGCGGTTCATGCTGCCTCCATCAGTTCATCGTGTTTTACCGATCTAACCACAAGGATCGGTAAACCGCGATGCAGCGATATGCTGGTTGGGTGATGTTGACCGAGGACGATCTGGTGGGGGCGTTCAAAGCGTTGGGGCATCCCACGCGGTTGGCGATCCTTGGTTGGCTCAAGGATCCGGCTTCGTTCCCGCCGCAGGATGAGCCGGCCGAAAAGGTCGGGGTGTGCCTCAAACACATCCAGGCTCGCGCGCAGGTCTCCCAGTCCACGGCGTCGCAGTTCATGGCAGTGCTGCAACGTGCGCACCTGGTCACGTGCACCCGCGTCGGGCAGTGGTCGCACTACCGCCGCAATGAACAGGTCATCGCAGCGCTGGGCGAGTCCTTGAGCATCGACGTCTGACCGCGGACCCGGCCAGCCGACCCATGGCGGCACGAATGAGGCTGGACGTCGGTCAGGGTGCGGTGCTGGCCTGCAGAATGCGGTCGAGCAAACCTGGATAACGGCTGTTCAGGTCGTCGGTGCGCAAAGATGACCAGCGCCGGTTTCCTTCCTCCCGCTGGCGGATGACGCCGGCCTCACGCAGTACCCGGAAGTGATGGGTCAAGGTCGAGGGGGCCACTCGCACCGGAAACGTCCCGCAGGCCTGTTCGGGGTTCGCCGCCAGGGTCTGCACGATCGACATCCTGGTTGAGTCGGACAGGGCGTGCAGCACGTCCAACAGATCGATCTGGTCGCGCTCGGGGTGAACCAGCGGCGCGGACCGACTTGGGCGTGGCATAGGTGGGTTCTTTCTGGTTGACGATGTTCCGGGTTGACTCTACAGTTCTTATTCGATGTACTACGAACATCGAATAAGGAGTCCGATGCGAGCCCTCCAGATGGCTTCACCTGCCCCCGACTCGAGCACCACGCACGTCGTCCACGCACAAGCGCCGACGCCCGGACCGGGTCAGGTCAGCATCAACGTGGCCTACGCCGGGATCAACTTCATGGACGTCATGACCCGCCGAGGCGACCCGGGCTACGCCCCGTTCGGGTGGCCATTGGTGGCCGGCCTGGAGGTAGCGGGCACGGTGCGGGCGGTCGGGCAGGGAGTCGGCAATCTTCGGGTCGGAGACCGAGTCGCGGCGAAGGTCAGCGGCGGCGGGTTCGCCGAGGTTGCCGTGGCCGACAGCAATTTGGTCGCGCCTGTACCGGACCGCCTGGATCTTTCTGCGGCTGCCGCCGCGCCCCTCATGCTCACCACCGCAGTGCTGTTACTGCGCGATGTCGCCCAGCTCCGGCCCGGTGAGCGGCTGTTCATGCACGCCGTCGGCGGTGGTGTGGGTTCCGTCGTCCCCCAGGTTGCGCAGACACTCGGGGTCGGCGTCCGGGTCGGCTCGGTGGGCAGATCGTCCAGCATCGCCGCGGCCACCGCCGCAGGCTGGGACCACGTCCTTCACCACGATGACGCCCTCGAAGATTCGGCCCGCCGAGCAGCCGGCGGCGGCTTCGACGTCATCCTGGACCCGTCCGGCACCACATCACTTGACCTCGACCTTGCTATCGCAGCACCCGGTGCCCGGATCATCCTGTTCGGCAACGCCGGCGGTACCGCACCGGCAGCCCTTCCACCTTTCGGTCGCCTGCTCGCCGGCAACGTCGGCCTCCTCGGGTTCAGCATCACCGCTCTGTCCCGAACCAACCCGGACCGCGTCACCGATGCCGTCGCAACCGGACTCGACATGCTCGACCAGGGGCAGGTGCACCTGCCCGTCACGGTCATCGAGTCACTCACAGACGTAGGAGCGGTCCATGACCTATTGGCGAACCGCGCAGGCACCGGAAAATACATCGTGCGTGTAAACGATCCAGCACGTGCAGCCCACGCAATGGCCTTGTGAGCGGCCCCCGAAAGCCTGCCGGCGCTGGAACCGACAACTGGACGCCCGGCGCATCGAACCTGTGACTTGTCAAATTAATTATTTGGCTCACTGTGGTCGAATTATCTGGCCTAGTCAGACGCCGACGACGAGGACTCCGCGGGCGGCTTCGACGGCGTCGGGTGTGATGGTTGTGAATTTGCACGGTAAGTGGCTCTGTCTCAGGTTTAGTGATCCCGGCTGAGTTGTGGTCGCGCGGCCCGGTGGCTGCACGTTCTGCGTACGGCGGCGAGGCGCCGGGGGTGTGGCTCAGGGCATCACCATCCCGGGTCCGAACGCGCCGCGGCACATCGGCAACACTGCCATCCCGCAACCGGCGATCACGAAACCTGCGCCAGAACCAGATAATTTGGCAATTCACACCCTTGGGGGGCGGCAAGAGCGCAAGGCATCATCGGGAATCGCCGCGATGCCCCCTCGTGACGCGTGTAAGCAGCGTTCACACGTTGAGACCCATGCGCGTGGGGCGGGGCTGAAGTTATCACTCGGATGCCGTAGCCGGCGAGTGCCGGGGCGCAACCGTGTGTAAGGCCGGGGGTTGACGTCAGACGGTGTGACCGGTAACAATATGTCCTGCACCACTGTTACCGGTCACATTCAGGCACGTAAGCGGCTCAAGGAGGATTCGCTCATGATCGAACCGTTCGCTGTTGTGGGGCTGTCGCCCCGGACCTTCACGGTTAAGGAGCGCGGTGATGCGCTCGCCAACGTGAAGCGCATCAACGAGTTCATGGACACCGCGGTGATGGTGGCCGCGTGGGAGGGCGCGCCGGTGAAGCTTGTCGTCATTCCCGAGATGGCGATCCAGGGAATGATCCCTAACACTCCTGGCAATCGGGAGCGCGAGGCGCATTTCGCGGTCGAGATCCCGGGTCCGGAGACCGAGGAGCTCGGGAAGAAGGCCCGGGAGCTCAACACCTACATCGCCGCCGAGCTGTACATGGTGCGGGACCCGGACTTCAAGGACCGGTACTTCAACGTGGCGTTCATCATCGATCCTCAGGGTGAGGTGATTTACAAGCGTTACAAGGCCACGAGCGACGCCTACGAGGGCGGGATGCTGGGTAACTCGAACCCCCACGACGTTTGGGACGAGTTCATCGAGAAAAAGGGCGGCGGCGACGTCATGGAGGCGATCTTCCCGGTCGCCCGGACGGAGATTGGCAACATCGGGATCGCCATCTGCCATGAGGGTGTCTATCCGGAGATCGCTCGTGGGCTGGCCATGAACGGCGCGGAGATCATCATCCGCCCCACACTTATCGAGCCGGCAGTGATGAACGGGTTGTGGGAGCTGCAGAACCGCGCGCACGCGGCATTCAACAACGTGTACGTGATCGCTCCGAACCTTGGCCCGGAGATCCGCGACGACGGGGGCCTGCAGGACCTATTCGGGGGCCGGTCGATGATCGTGGACCCGCGTGGCCAGATCGTCGCCCAGCAGACAGGGTGGGCAGCGGGTGACTCGTTCGTCTGCACCACCATCGACCTGGAGGCGCTGCGCCGGCGACGTATCGCGAACGGTCTCTACAACCAGTTCAAGGACCTCCGGACCGAGCAGTACCGGGCCATCTACGACAAGCCGATCTACCCGATCAACCAGTACCTGAAGGACGCGCCGACCGAGGGATGGCTGGCCCGCGAGGACGCGACCCGCGCGAGGAACATCGAGCTCCTTGTCGAGCGGGGGGTCTTCGTGCCCCCCACGGGCTACGAGAAGAAGTCGCCCGTCGCATCCAACGGCAGCGCGAACGGCCAGCCCATCACCGAGACCGTTGCGGTGACCACGCCCGATAAGGCCTGAGCACCACGTTCCCGGCCGCCACATGAGAGCGGCCGGGAACGCCCCCTAAGTAACCCCAAAGGAGTGGTTGATCGATGGCACGTACAAGGCGTTTCGATGGGCGCAAATATTCACAGATCCTGCGGCGCGGGGCGATCCTTTCCGTGGGAGTGCTGATGCTCGCCAGTTGCGGCCGCGGCGGATCCGGAACAGCAGCCAGCTCGGGAACCGGCGCTGCGGATAAGGCCAGCGGCAAGGGCCTTGTCATCGGCTGGTCTCAGCGCAGCGTCGCAGGCAGTGACTGGTACAAGACGCTGATAGCCGGCGGTCAGGCGCAAGCCCAGGCCATGGGAGCGTCGATTCAGGTGCTCGACGCCAGCGGTGACACCAGCCGCCAGAACCAGGACGTGCAGACCCTGATCAGCAAGGGCGTTGACGTGGTGGTGATGAACGCCAACGACCCACTGGGGGTCGCTCCGGCGGTGAACGCGCTGAAGAAGGCCGGGATTCCGATGGTGACAGTCAATTCCAATCTGGACCCCACGCTCGTCAGCAACATGTACTGCTACGTCGCAGAGGATCAGGTAGCCACCGGCGCCAAGGCCGGCGAGGTCATCGCCAACCAGGCGTTGGCGAAGTTCGGGCCGTCGGGCCGGATCAAGCTGCTGGCCGTCGGCGGATTCCCCGGGGACGTGATCAGCGAGCTTCGCTACAAGGGCTTCATGCAGGGCTACAACAAGGTCATGTCGGCCAATCCCGGCGTCAAGACCACTGAACTCCCGATTCGCTATGGGCATTGGTTACCCGATCAGGCACTCCAGCCCGTCCGCGACGTCGCTACCGCGAATCCTGATTTGAACGTGATCTACAGCGAAAGTGACGTCATGCAGTCCGGCATCCAACAGGCGTTGCAGCAGGCGGGAGTGTGGGGGCCGAAGATCATCGAAGGCGCCTACGACGGTGGCATGACCTCGATCAAACAGATGGTCGATAACCCGACCGGCCCGTTGCAGGCCGACGCGTCGAACCAGCCCTGGGACCAGGGTGCGTCGGCCGTGAAGATGGCCCTCAACGCCTTCAATAAGGACCCACAGGGCTGCCCTGGCGGCACAAAGTACATTGCCACGACCGTGGTCACCCCGAAGACGGCGGCTTCCTACTACAAGGCTGCTGACACCTACGTGCGTGCGCAGGCCGGGCAGTGACCGGCGACATCACGAACGCAGCGGCGGACTCGGTCGCGCTGACCTTCTTCAACGACGAGGAGGCACGGGTGGTCGAGGCGATCGCCGAGCGGATCATCCCTGGCGAAGGACAGGACGCGGGGGCGACGGAAGCGGGTGTCGTCTACTACATCGATCGTTCCCTCGCCGGCGTCAGCGCCGACCTGCAGGTGGCTTACCGGCTGGGTCTGCGGGCTTTGGAAGAGTTGTGCCAGGGCGAGCACAGCCGGCCCTTCGACGAGCTCACAGTGGAGGTCCAGGAGGCGCTGGTACGCCGCTTCCTCGGCCCCGAGGTGGGTGACGCGTCCGGCGGACTGCTGTTCAGCGAAGCGGACCAGGCCGTCAGCGCCAACCTGCCCGTCATCGGCCGGTTGTTGACGATCGTTCGCGAGCACACCGTCGAGGGGTATTTCTGCGACCCCGTCTACGGCGGCAACCGCGGCACCGTCGGCTGGAAGTTGGTCGGCTTTCCGGGCGCTCACTGGGGCTACACCGCCGAGCAGATGGCACCGGGTTTCAACGGCCGCAGAATCCCGATCAAGACCCTGTCGGACCTGCGCAGCGAGCTGCAGAACCTGCCGCGCAACGAGGTCTTCTATCGAAACGGAAAGGGCTGATCGAATGCCTGCCACCAAATATGACGCAATCGTGGTCGGCGCTGGAGCGGCTGGAGCCGTCGTGGCCGCCGAGCTGGCGCAGCAGGGCCTCAAGGTCCTCTGCCTGGACAAGGGCCCGCACTACTCCACCAAGGACTTCCGCCTCAAGCACGACGAGATCCGCTACTACGCACGGGGCGCGATGGTCCCGTCCATGAAGACCGACCCGCTGACCTGGCGGGAGAAGACATCCGACGGTGACGCAGACATCCCCGCCTGGGCGGCCGGCCCGCTGGGGACTGCCAATCCGCTGCACCTACCGCCCTCACTGGGCACCGGCGGAGGGTCGCTCCACTGGGGCGGCGCCTGCTGGCGCTTCCGGGAGAGCGAGTTCCGCATGCGCAGCACCATCGAGGAGCGGCTCGGCAAGGACGCACTGCCCGAAGGCCACACGGTCGTCGACTGGCCGATCAGCTACGGCGACCTAGAGCCGTATTACGACCGGGTGGAGTGGGAGCTCGGCATCTCCGGCCGCGGCAGCAACATTGTCGGCAAGCCGGAGGCCAACGAGAACCCATGGGAGGCACCGCGAGCCCGCGACTACCCGATGCCGCCGCTGCGGCAGAGCGCCGCAGACATCGAGTTCGGTCAGGCCTGTTCACGGCTGGGCTACCACCCGTTCCGCACGGCGGCGGCCATCGCCTCAGAGCCGTTCAAGGGACGCTCGGGCTGCACCTACTGCGGTTTCTGTCACGGATACCCATGCCACGTCGACGCCAAGACGTCCACTCACATCGCGGCCCTGCCTGACGGCCTCGCCAGCGGCAACCTCGAGATCCGCGACTACTGCCGTGTCTGGCGGGTGAACCGGACGGCGGACGACAAGCGAGTGACCGGGGTTTCCTACTTCGACGCGGATGGGCAATCCGTGGACGTCGAGGCCGACCAGGTCGTGCTCGCCTGTTACGCCTTAGAGAACGCCCGACTGATGCTCGCCTCCGGGATCAACCGCAACGGGCAGGTCGGCAAGCACCTCATGACGCACGCCTTCGGCTTCTTCATGGGTGTCACGAAGGAAGCCTCCAACCCCTTCATGGGCACGCTGGTGGCATCAACCTCGATCGAAGACTTCAGCGGCGAGCTGGTGCACGAGCACGATCCATCGGTCCTGTGGGGTGCACCGATCATCAGCTGGCCGGGTGATTACCAACCGATCGAGATCGTCCACTCGATGCCGGCGACCGCGCCGCGCTGGGGCGCCGGTTTCCGCGACTGGATGCGGGACAACTACAGCCGGGTGTGGTCGATGTATTCCCAGACCGCGAACATCCCGACCACGGAGACCTACGTCGACCTGGACCCACGGCGCAAAGACCCGTTCGGCCAGCCGGCCCTGCGCATGACCCACGGCTGGGCAGAGCACGACGAGCGGGCGGTGGAGTTCCTCCTGACCATTAAGCGCAAGATCGCTCGGGAAATGGGCCTGGAGACCTGGTGGGAGGAATCCACCAAGCCCGACTACCACCTGTCCACCCACGAAGTGGGCACCCACCGCATGGGGGAGGACCCCGCCACCTCCGTCGTCGACATCTTCGGTCGCTCCCACGAATGCGAGAACCTGTTTGTCGTCGGCGGCGGGCAGTTCCCCAGCTACCACGGGTACAACCCGACCGAGACGATTTGGGCGATGGCCTACATGACGGCCGACCACATCGTGGGCAAGCCACTGATGACATCGCCGGTACGGGCCGAACGCACCCTGATAGTCCCCGGAGGCGTCGGTGTCCACTGAGACTGCCACGAGAGAAATGCTGCGCGTCACCGGCATCACGAAGGCCTACCTTGGCGTCCACGCGCTCAAGGGCGTCGACTTGAAGGTCGGCGAGGGCAGCATCCATGCCCTGGCCGGCCAGAACGGCGCCGGGAAATCGACCCTGGTGAAAATCCTTTCCGGCGCGGAGACACCGGACGGCGGCACGATATCCGTCGGCGGGGCGTCCCTCCGTTTCCGTAACCCCCAGGACGCCCAGGACGCCGGGGTCCAGACGATCTACCAGGAACTCAGCCTTGTACCGCAACTTACGGTGGCCGAGAATGTCCTGCTCGGTGGTCTACCCCGTAAGGCCTTCCCGGGGGTGGACTGGGCGACCATGCGCAGCCTAGCCCGCGAGGCCATCGAGCGTGTCGGGTTCACCATCGACGTCCGGGAGATCGTCGGAAACCTTTCGGTGGCCGAGCAGCAGGCGGTGGAGCTTGCTAAGGCGATTCACAAACAAGCCCGCGTGCTGCTGCTGGACGAGCCGACTTCGACGCTGCCGCCGCCGGACGTCCGCCGCCTTTTCGAAGTGCTCAAGAGCCTCGCCAACCAGGGCGTGACGATGCTCTACGTCTCCCACCGCATGGAGGAGCTGTACGACCTGTGCGACGAGGTGTCGGTGTTGCGCGACGGCCGGCTCGCGCAGACGTTTCCCATTTCTACCAGCAAACCGGGCGACGTCGTGTCCGCCATGATCGGCAAGGAACTCGAGAATTCCCTGGTCGACGCGGCGCTCCACGGTGGACGGGTACCTCGGCTCGGGCCCGGGCCCAGCGACGAGGTCCTGATGTCGGTGCAGGGCCTGACGGAGGAGGGCAAGTTCCAGGACGTGTCCTTCGAGTTGCACGCAGGCGAGGTGTTGGGCATCTCCGGGCTCGTGGGAAGCGGCCAATCAGAACTCGCCTCCGCCCTCGCGGGTGCACGGCCAGGGGCCACCGGAACGGTCCTCATTGATGGGCGCCCCGCGTCGCTGACCTCCCCGCGGGAAGCTATCCGCGCCGGGATCGGACTCCTACCACAGGACCGCAAAGCTCAGGGCTTCGTCCCCGACATGAGCGTGGCCGGCAACATCACCCTGGCCAGTCTGCCCATGTTCAGCCGCTTGGGCGTGCGGAACGAGCGCCAGGAGGCGGCCGCGGCGCGGGGCCTCGTCGAGCGGCTGGGTATGAAGGTCTCCAGTGTGGCGCAGCCGATGAAGACACTCAGTGGCGGCACCCAGCAAAAGGCCATCCTCGCGCGGTGGCTGGTGCGCTCGGCCCGGGTTCTGGTCTGTGACGAGCCGACACGCGGTGTCGACGTCGGCGCGAAGGAGGACATCTACGAACTCCTGCGGGACTTCGCTGCCGGGGGAGGCACCGTCATCCTGGCGAGCTCGGAGATTTCGGAGGCGGTCATGTGCGACCGGGTGCTTGTGCTGGCGGCTGGTCGCCTCGTCGGCGTTCTCGAGCACGACGACATCGATCCCCGCGGCGAAGCGATCATCAGTCGGTACAGCGGAGCAGCCGGCACTCCGCAGCACGCAGGACCCCCGCCAGCAGCGGCGCGGGTGGGGTCGTCGACGAGCGATGAAGGTGTGACATGACAAGCGAGACAACGCAATCCAGGACGGGGTCCAAGCCCTCCACTCCTGCCGCGAACCCTGGGGGTCAGACAACACCCCACCGCAGCGCCATGGCGGTCCTGCGCCGGGTGCTTCCCAAGAGCTACTTGATCCTGGTGCTGGTGGCGATCGTCATCATCGGGTTCATTGCATCACCGGACTTCCTCACAGGACGGAACGCGATGAACGTCATTACGTTCTCGGCCATCATCGCCGTCCTGGCGATCGGGCAGTTCTTCGTCATCCTGACCGGGGGGATCGACCTCTCGGTCGGATCGATCGTAGCGTTGTCGACGGTGATCACGGCGTTGATGCTCAAGCAGGGCACACCTGCCGGCGTAGCGGTCCTCACCACGCTGGTCGCGTGCGCCCTGGTCGGATTGGTCAACGGGATCCTGATCGTGTGGCTTGGCCTGGCGCCGTTCATCGCCACCCTGGCCACGCTGAGCATGGTCCAGGGCCTGAGCTACATCATCCAATCGACGACCCTCATCCAAATCAACAATCAACACTTCGTCACCTGGTTTTCGGAGGGATCGCTGCTTGGAGTGCCCAACCCTGTGACGATCTTCGTTGTCCTGGCGCTAGTAGCAGCGTTCGTTAGCAAGTACTCCAATTTCGGGCGACGCCTCTACGCCATTGGCGGGAACCGCGAGGCCGCGCGCCTGTCTGGCCTGCCGGTCAACCGCGACCTGCTTTTGACTTACACCCTCTCTGGTTTACTCGCCGGGCTGGCGGGCCTTCTCGCGGCGGCGCAGCTGCTGCAGGGCAGCTCGTTGATCGGCCAGAGCTACAACTTGGACGCCATCGCTGCCGTCGTCGTGGGCGGTGCGTCGCTCGTCGGCGGGCGGGGCGACCCGATCAGCGCCGTCATCGGCACGCTCATCATGCAGACGATCACCAACATCATGAACCTGATCGGCGTTTCGTCGCAGCCACAGTTGGTCATCAAGGGCGCCGTCATCATCCTGGCTGTCTTTCTTTCCAGTGCCGGTGGGGTGTCGCGGATCTCCAACGCCTTGTCGATCGGTCGAGGTAGGCGCCGCGGCATGTCTCGCCCGGCGGGCGGGTGACGGTTCGTCCCGGTTCGCTGAGCGGTTCGTACCGGTCACGCCGTGTCTGAATACCGCACACTGGGCCGGTTGACCTGATTGGGGACGAGGAAGGAAATGTCTTATGGCACGCGCCAGCATCGAGGGTCAGCGGCGTGCGCCGGTGATGAGGGACGTCGCCCGCTTGGCGGGCGTCTCCCATCAGAGCGTTTCCAGGGTTCTCAACGGCAGCCCGTTGGTCAGTGCGGAGATCCGCAGCCGCGTGGAGGAAGCGGTCGAGCAGCTCAATTATCGGCGGAACGTTTCCGCTCGGGCTCTGGCTTCAAGCAAGACGATGAAAGTAGCTGTTGTCGCGGTGGGGGGGTGGCAGTTCGGCCCTTCGGTGATCCTGTTCGCCATCACCGAGGCGGCCAGAGATGCCGGCTACGACACGACCCTGCACCGCCTGGCCAGCACCGACCGGACCAGCATGCACGAGGCCCTCGAGCACCTCAGTCGGGACGCGGTGGACGGGGTGATCGTCATTGCCCCCCTGACGGAGGCGGCAACGGCCTTCGAAGGACTAAGCACCGACCTTCCACTGATCATGTTCGAGCCGGGCATCGACAATGGCACGACTCTGGTCGCGATCGATGAAGAGCTCGGTGCCCGCCTGGCGACCCGGCACCTGATCGAGCTGGGGCACCGCACGGTGCACCACATCAGCGGACCCGAAGGGTGGCTCGGTACTGAGGCGCGGCTGCGAGGGTGGCGGGCGGAGCTGTCAGCGGCCAGCAGAGTCGCCCCTAAAAGCATCACTGCCGACTGGAGCGCCCGGTCGGGCTACGCGGCAGGCCGTGCGTTGGCGCGCATGGACGACCTCACGGCCGTGTTCACGGCGAACGACCAGATGGCGTTGGGGCTGCTCAAGGCGCTGGAGGAAGAGGGGATCTCGGTGCCCGGGGACGTCAGCGTCGTCGGCTTCGACGACGTCCCCGAATGCTCCTTCTACCACCCAGCCCTGACCACCGTGCGGATGGACTTCGCGGAGGTGGGCCGGCGGTGCGTCACTCGCCTCCTGCGCCTGATCAACGGTGAGGCGCTCGAGCCCGTCGGACCAGTGGTCCCGGAGCTGGTCATCCGCGCCAGCACCGCACCTCCGCGGACATGACTGGTAAGGGCGACCCCGCCCTTTTAAGCGCACCACCCACATCCCGCTTAATCACTGAGAAGGACTTGACCACCATGGAAACAAAGCCCCTTGGCAAGACCGGACTGTCCGTCACGCCCCTGTGCGTCGGGACCAGCCCGCTGGGCAACTTCCCCGCCCAGTACGGCTACGAAGTCGGTGCCGAGCAAGCGGTCAGCACCATCGGCCGCGTTTTGCAAGGGCCGATCACCTTCATCGACACCTCCAACAACTATGGCGAGGGGGAGAGCGAGCGCCGCATCGGCAAGGCGATCGCCGACGCCGGGGGCCTTCCCGACGGCTTTGTGCTGGCGACCAAAGTCGATCCTCTTCCCGGCAGCGACGATTTCTCCGGCGAGCGGGTGCGCGCCTCTGTCCGGGAGAGCCAGGAGCGCCTGGGAGTCAAACGTCTGCAGCTCGTCTACCTCCACGACCCGGAGCGCATCCCCTTCGACGACGCGACGGCGCCCGGCGGACCGGTCGAGGCACTGGTCCAGCTCAAGAAAGAGGGCGTGATCGAACACATCGGCGTAGCAGGTGGACCTATCGACCTCGAGCGCCGCTACATCGGGCTGGAAATCTTTGATGCCGTCATCAGCCACAATCGGTACACCTTGGTCGACCAATCCGCCGCCCCCCTCATGGACGATGCTGCAGCGCGCGGCATCGCCTTCGTCAACGCCGCGCCGTACGGGGGCGGCATGCTCGTCCGCGGCCCGGACGCCGTCCCCACCTACTGCTACCAGCCGGCCAGCGACGAGACCATCAGCCGCGTTCGCAAAATGCATTCAGCGTGCAAGGCGAAGGGAGTGCCCCTAGCGGCCGCGGCACTGCAGTTCTCGCTCCGCGACGTGCGGGTGACCTCCACCATCGTGGGCATGTCATCGCCGGAGCGGGTGGACCAGACAATCCGGCTCGCAGAGTGGGACATCGACGACGAACTGTGGAATGAGCTGCTGGATCTGGCTGCCCCCGGGCGCGACGGCGTAGGACTGTGACAGTCGGCCTTCGGGGCGTTTGGCCAATTTGGAAGCGTCGGCAGCGGGCGGCGCGGCGACTTGTCTCCTGCGCCTGGCGCATGTGCATGCCAGAGGACTTCCCGCCAGTCGAGGCCGTGGCCACCGTCGACGGCGAGACGGTGCGCCCTGAGCGGGTCCTTCGCGGTTCGCCGGACCTTCGCCGTTGGCGACACCGTGGTGTTGGACCTGCCGATCGACCCGCGGTCGACACGACCCCATTCGCACATCAATGCACTTCCGATGGAGCGTCGCGGTCGAGCGGGATCCCGTCGTTAGGTGCAATGGTATTGGTCGACTTGAGCCCTGATTCAGTCGGCGTAACTTGGGTGGCCCTACGGCGACGACGCTGCCACTACGGAGCAGACAGCCGCGCCAGAGGTGTATCCGATCCCTTATCACCCATGCGCCAACCGGGCCCGTCCAGCATGTGGGTGTGGATGCCCCACCCTCCGTCCTGAACCGTCGGCCGGCGTAGGGCCGCGTGGTACGAAGCGCCCGCATGACCGGTGTTCAGCGAATGGTGAATCGACCGTGCGATCGAAAAAGGAGCTAATGCACATGATCGGCAAGGCTGAGCAAGAGCTGGTCCTCGGCGACAGCGTTGGCAGACTGTCCGACAGATACGTCCAAGTGCAGCCCAACACCGATACCGAGGTGTTCGCCGGACTGTTCGATCACTGTCACGGGGGAGTGGCATGACCGTCACCGCGGATATTCGACATGCTGTCGAGCGTCTGCGCGCAGAGGTGACCCAGCTGCATGCGGAGTTGCCGAGGAACAACCTGGTGGTTTGGACGGCCGGCAACGTGTCGGCCCGGGTGCCGGGCCACGAGTTGTTGGTGATCAAACCTTCGGGAGTGACCTATGACCAGTTGACCGCTGATTCGATGGTGGTCACTGATTTCGACGGCGTGCTGGTCGAGGGCGAGCGTTCACCGTCCTCGGATACTGCGGCGCACGCGTATGTGTATCGGCACATGCCTGAGGTGGGCGGTGTGGTGCACACGCATTCGACGTATGCGTGTGCGTGGGCCGCCGTCCGCCGGCCGGTGCCTTGCGTGCTGACTATGATGGCCGATGAGTTCGGCGGTGATATTCCGATCGGTCCGTTTGCATTGATCGGGGATGACTCGATCGGCCGGGGAATCGTTGAGACCCTGCGGGGGAGTCGTTCGCGGGCGGTGTTGATGGCCAGCCATGGACCGTTCACGGTGGGCCGGGACGCCCGGGATGCTGTGAAAGCGGCGGTGATGTGCGAGGACGTCTGCCGGTCGGCGTACGTGGCCGGGCAGCTGGGGGAACCTGTCTTGATCGCGCAAGCTGACATCGATTCGCTATTCGACCGCTACCAGAACGTGTACGGCCAAATCTAGGCAGCGCCTTGACCGCCGCCGTCCTCGCGGGCAAGTGCGCCGGCCCGAGCCATTCATGCACCATTTACGCAAAGGGAGTCATCTGTCATGGCGGCGCAAGTTTGGTTTTTGACCGGTTCTCAGGGTTTGTACGGACAGGACATCCTGGATCAGGTTGCCGGTCAGTCCCGGCGGATCGCCGAACAGTTGGACGGTGCCGCCGAGTTGCCGGTGCCGGTTGTATGGAAGCCGGTGCTGACCGATGCGGACGCGATCCGCCGGGTCATGCTGGAGGCCAACGGCGATGACGACTGCGCGGGTGTGATCCTGTGGATGCACACCTTCTCGCCGGCGAAGATGTGGATCTCGGGCCTGGGTGCGCTGCAGAAGCCGTTGCTGCATCTTCACACCCAGACCAATGTTGATCTGCCTTGGGCGGAGATCGACATGGACTTCATGAACTTGAATCAGGCTGCGCATGGTGATCGGGAGGCCGGCTACATCCAGACCCGGCTGGGGAAGGCCCGCAAGACCGTGGCGGGACACGTGTCCAATCCGCGGGTTCTGCAGCGGGTCGGGCAGTGGCAGCGCTCCGTTCTGGGCGCTCGGGCCATCCGCAGCCTGAAGGTGGCGCGGTTCGGGGACAACATGCGCGATGTCGCCGTGACCGAGGGCGACAAGGTCGACGCGGAGATCCGGTTCGGCGTGTCGGTGAACACTTGGGGCGTCAACGACCTGGTCGAACGAGTCGATGCCGCCGCGTCCGCAGAGATTGACGACCTGGTCGAGCAGTACTTGGGCGACTACGACGTAGCGCAGGAGTTGCGTCCGGGCGGTGAGCGGTACGGATCCCTGCGGTATGGCGCGGCGATCGAGGTCGGGTTGCGAGGCTTTCTGGTTGATGGAGGGTTCGGGGCGTTCACCACGAATTTCCAGGATTTGGGCGGGTTGCGCCAACTCCCCGGCCTGGCTGTGCAGCGGCTGATGGCCGACGGCTACGGCTTCGGCGGCGAGGGGGATTGGAAGACCTCGGTGTTGTTGCACACGGTGAAGGCGATGTCCGAGGGGCTTCCCGGGGGCTCTTCGTTCATGGAGGACTACACCTACGATTTGGGGCGGGAGCCGGCGGTCATCCTGGGTTCGCACATGCTGGAGGTTTGCCCCACGATCGCCAAGGACCGGCCTCGGGTGGAGATCCATCCGCTGGGCATCGGTGACCGGGAAGATCCCGTCCGGTTGGTCTTCGACGGGAACCCCGGGCCGGCCGTGGTTGTGGGCATCGCCGACGTGGGGGACCGTTTCCGCCTGGTGGCGAACGAGATCACCGTGATCGACCCGCCTCAGCCGCTACCCCAACTGCCCGTCGCCCGGGCCGTCTGGGAACCTGCACCCGACCTGGAAACCTCCACCGAAGCATGGTTGACCGCCGGTGGCCCCCATCACACCGTCCTGACCCGCGCCCTGACCATCGACCATTTGACTGACCTCGCCGATATCCTCGGCACCGAACTTGCGGTCATCGACGAACACACCAGCATCGGCCGTTTCAGGCAGGAATTGCGTTGGAACCAGGCCTACTACCGGCTCTCGCGAGGCCTGTAACGAGCTGTCAACGCGGGCTGGACCGGATCGAACTGCTCCTAGTGACCAGGAGGCATTCATGACAGATGAGTCGGCGGGTATCCGCCGGGCGGTCGCCGAAGGGCGTACCGCCTTGGGCATCGAGCTCGGATCGACAAGGATCAAGGCGGTGTTGATCGGTCCGGACCACGAGCCGATCGCCACAGGCAGTCACTCCTGGGAGAACCAGTACGTCGACGGGCTGTGGACCTACTCACTCGACGCGGTCTGGGACGGGCTGCGCCGGTGTTTCGCCGCCCTGGTCGGCGACGTGCATACCCGTTACGGGGTGGCGCTGGCGACGGTAGAGGCGCTAGGCGTGTCCGCGATGATGCATGGCTACCTTTCGTTCGATAGCGACGGTGAGCTGCTGACTCCGTTCCGAACGTGGCGCAATACCAATACCAGCCATGCAGCCGAGCGGCTCAGTGCCAGCTTTGGCGTCAACATCCCGCACCGCTGGAGCGTCGCGCACCTGTACCAGGCGCTATTGGACGACGAGGCACACGTCGGCCGCATCGCCTACCTGACGACGCTGGCCGGCTACGTGCACTGGCAGCTGACCGGTGAGAAGGTCCTCGGGGTGGGCGACGCCAGCGGAATGTTCCCGATCGACACCGCAACCGGCGGATACCATTCGACCAGGCTGCAGCAGTTCGACGACCTTGCCGCCCCACACGGGCTCTCCGCCCGTCTGGTCGACCTGCTTCCTGCCATCCGCACCGCCGGCGAGCCCGCGGGACGGCTGACGGAAGCCGGCGCCCGTCTGTTGGACCCCAATGGCGCATTGACCTTCGGCGTCCCGATGTGCCCCCCCGAAGGTGATGCCGGCACCGGCATGGTGGCGACCAATTCGGTCGCTCCAGGCACCGGCAACGTCAGCGCGGGCACCAGCATCTTCGCCATGGTCGTGTTGGAGAGCAACCTCGAACAGCCACATCGCGAACTCGACCTGGTCACCACCCCGGCCGGTGATCTCGTGGCCATGGTGCACTGCAACAACGGGGCAAGCGAACTGGATTCGTGGGCATCGCTGTTCACCGAATTCACCGCAGCGCTGGGCATGACTGTCGACAAGGCCACGGTCTTCGACACACTGATGCGCTCCGCGCTGGACGGCGAGCCGGACTGCGGTGGCTTGGTCGCATTCAACTACCTGTCCGGCGAGCCCATCACGGATCTGCACGAGGGGCGGCCCCTCGTCCTGCGCACGCCGGACAGCCGGCTCACCCTGGGCAACTTCATCCGCAGCCAACTGTTCGCCTCACTGGCCACGCTCCGAATAGGCATGGACATCTTGCAGGAAGCCGAGCAGGTCCGGATCAGTCGCATGTTCGCGCACGGCGGGCTTTTCCGCACCGAGGGGGTTGCCCAGCGGTTTCTCGCCGCAGCCATCAATACCCCCGTGTCGGTCGGCAACATCGCCACCGAAGGAGGCGCCTGGGGGATCGCAGTCCTTGCCTTGTTCCTGGCGAACCGCTCCGACGGGCAAACCCTGACCCGATACCTCGAGGACCGGGTATTCGCCGACGCCGAACTACATACCCTGGAACCCGATACCGGGGACACCGGCGGCTTCGACGCGTTCCTGACCCGTTTCGTCACCGCGCTGCCAGTCGAACGCACAGCCGTCATCTACACCTGAACAGACACCGCGTACTTCACCCAGTGCCGCTCACTTGAGGACAACACGCTTGTCGGTCCTCACGCTAAATGGCGTAGTTTCCTCTGGCGGTTTCTAGCTGTCGTCGCAACACTCCGCTTATCTGCTTACATTCAGGAGCATATCCAGGCGTTGTGCCGGGGTGGCCCAATCGAGGGTCTTCCGGGGTCGGCTGTTGAGCTGCGCGGCGGCGGCGAGTAGGTCTTCGGGGGTGTAGACCCGCAGGTCGGTGCTTTTCGGGAGGATACTGCCGGAGCAGGCCACAGTGTTTTCATTGGACCCGCGTGTTGACCGTCGCTTCTGCTGCCAAGGAATCGTCATTGGCATGCCGACGATCGCACGAGTCCGTCGGCACGGTAAAGGTCAAGGATCGGGCAGAAACGGTACGGGGAATCAACTCAGACGGCACGACCAGGAGAGGCCCGGTTGGGCAGTGCCATTACTAAAAGTGACGAGGCGGCCGGTAACCGTCCGAAGGTGTGACTTGTCGGATTAAGTGGCGGGTTCTGGTCGAATTAAGTGGCGGTCAGGCGCCGACGACAAGGACCTCTCGGGCGGCTTCGATGGCATCGGGGGTGATGGTGTCGAGGTTGTTGATGGTCATGATGCGTGCGACCTGACTCATGAGGCGTTCGACGAGTCGGAAGTTGCCGCCCGTGATGCGGACGATGGCGACCACCGATTCGGCATCTGCGGGGCGGTGAGGGTCGTAGCTCAGGCCGAGTTCCTGCCAATACTGGGCCAGCACCTGCGGAATGTCCGTGGAGTCCAACGGTCGATACTGATGAGCGAATCCGACGCGACTGTAGAGCTGCGGGTAGCGGGCCAGGCGTCGCTCGAACCCGGGCATCCCGATCAGAACTATCCCGACGTCCCCAGTGTCGAAGTAGTCCCGAACCATCTCCAGGGCGGCAGTCTTCAAGCGGTCGGCTCGATGATCAGCAGCTCAAGGCCGAGTATCGGTTCGCGGGACAGCTCGAGGGAGACGTCCGGGCGCAGAGTTCGAGCGATGTCGGCGTTGAGAGCACCGCATCGCATGAGGAGCCGGTTTTCCAGTTCCCGTGGAGTCGTGGTGACGCCGGGGGTGAGCATCGCGGTGCGGCTGGCCAGTACCCTGCGCCGGAGGCAGTACCGCGCTACGCATGAACCGGTCGGTGGCCCACCTGTCGTAGTCATCGGCCGCGGCGTGGGTCCGGGCCGACAACGTTTTGCCGATACCGGAGCGCCGTAGCAGGCGCCGATGTAGCGGTGCCGGCGGACAGCGTCGGCGAACTCGACGAACCGTCGGTGTTGCCGGGTAGGAAGGAACGGGGTGAGCCGGCGGGGCGGTCGTTCATCAGACATGGCGGCCGGCTCGGTCATCAGGAAACCTTTCCGTTGGTCATTGGTCGTCTGCGGCGTAGAGCTTCAGGCGGGTTTTGGTCGTCGGTTGATCGTCGGCCGGCGGGGCGTCGGCGCGGGGGATGGTGGCGGCGCCTGTCGGGACGACTTCGCGGACGGGGTGGGTGAGGGCGTCGACCAGGCTGCGACGGTTGGTCAGCTCCGAGTGCAGCTCGCGGCGGCGATGGTTGCGAGCGGTTTGCAGGTCTTTCAGGCTGACGCTCGACGCGGCCAGCTCAGGAGAGACTGCGACACAGAGGAATTCGTCGCGGTGGAACACCCGAATCTCGGCGAGATCGCGGGGGTCGTACCGCACGGTGACCTCTTCACCGACGTAGGCGGTCAACGTCAACGCCAGGTAGCGAAGGCCGTGGCAATGGATGCCGTCACGGTGCACCTTGCGGGGGGTCGCCACGGTCAGCAGGAGCAGGTTCAACTGCTCCAGCGATTCGGGCATCCGGGGCAGCCAACCTACGCCGAGCCAGCGTTGCAGCGGCGTCTGCCCGGTCTCCGGGTGGATGCGGTGGTGATAGCGGTGAGTCAGCCACTGCCCGATCGCGGCGTCCAGATCGGACAGGGTCATCGTCGGTGCGGTGATGGGTTGGCCGAAGTTGTGCGGCGGGATGTGCCCCGGAAGCGTCGGCAGCAGCTCGGTGGTGATAGTGCCGGTAGGGTCGACCACGCGGCGAGGTACCCACTCAAGGTGGGTCCTTTTCCGCGTAGCCTCCCTCCGAACCGGACAGGCCAGTTTCCCGGCATCCGGCTCTCCAGTGATCGCTACGTGAGCAGGGCAGAGTCCCGCCGGTGGTGGACTTGTTCGTGGCAGGCGTCGCAGACCACCAAGGATTTGCGGCGCTTGTTCGCCATGAACTGCATCCATTCCGGTGGGGGTCCGGTCATGGTGAGGTCGGCCAGTTTGCGGACGTGGTGCACCTGCACCCCGTCCGTGCTTTGGCAGAGCTCACACCGGTTGACAAGTAGTCGCCTGATCAACTCCTTGTCCGGGTAGGACCGGGTCGGTTCGCGGTCGGTCAGGACCGCCATCTTCTGCCGTTTCAGTGGGATCCCAGCGAACCGGGCGACCAGTGGGGGCCTGCCTTCACGGTCGAAGCGAGCCTCGAAACAGGTCCGCAAACCATGCGGGGTATCGGTTTTGGCCTTGAACTTGCGGGCCATCTTCGACACCGACGAACGGTGCTTTGCTGCCAGGGTGTGGAGCATCGAGGTCTCCATCACCCACCGCAGCCGGTGAAGTCGGTGAACATCACTGGCGAGCAGGTAGTACTGGACGATGCCCCGGTAGCGCGCCCCGAACGAGGCGAGGATCGTGTAGTCGCTCTCGCGGATCATCGGGTTCTGACGGGCGGGTCTGCCGCGGGTCAGAAAGGGACCGCACTTGGCCTTGATCACCTCCAGCGGAACGCGCAGCTGGGTTTGACCGTTGACCGCGCGGCGGCCGTTGGTCAACTGCCGGTTGTCACTCTGGATGGTGATCTCATAGCCCAGGAACCGCGCCGCACCAGTGCGGGCGTGGGTGATCAGCGTCTTGGACGGGGACAGTTCCAGCTTGAGGTCATCACGCAGGAACACCGCCAACCGCTGCTTGATCGCCTGGGCTTCGGCCTTCGGCCCGGAGAACCCGAGAAGGTGGTCATCGGCGTAGCGCAGGTAACGCAGCCTGCGATAGCCGGGATCATCAGGATCCTGGCTGGGCAGGCTGAGCTGTTCCCGGCGCAACGACCGGATCAAAGCCCGGTCACCGCGCCTTTGCGCCCGCAACACCGCTGCTTCCACCTTCCGGTAGGCCGGGTTGCGTTGCCGCAACCGGCCCCGGGTGTACTCCGGGATCAGGACCTTTTCGACGAACATGTCCAACTTGTGCAGATAAATGTTGGAAAGGATCGGTGATGCCGTTCCGCCCTGAGGAACGCCGGACAGGGTGGCACCATATTTCCAGTCCTCCAAGTATCCGGCGGTCAGCATTCCGCCGACCAACCGCAGGAACCGCTCATCGTGGATGTTCTCGCCCAGGATCTCCAACATCCGGTGGTGATCCAAACTGCCGAAGCAGTCGGCGATGTCAGCCTCGATGAACCAGGTCGTCCCGGTCCAGGTGTTGCCGATCTCCCGCAACGCGGTATGGCAACCTTTCCTGGGCCGGAACCCGTGGGACCTGCTGGAAAACTGAGGTTCGTAGTAGGCCTCCAACAGCAGACGCACCACTTCACCGACCAGCTTGTCCGACCAACTCGGCAGTCCCAGCGGGCGCATCCCCCCGTGTGGTTTGGGGATCAGCACCCGCCGGACGGGCGAGAACCGGTAACGCTCGTGGCGCATCGCATCGATGATGCGACCGATCTTGCCCATGGACATGCCGTCCACGGTTTCCTGGCTGGCACCCGGGGTCATCGCACCCTTGTTGGCGTAGATGCGCCCGTAGGCCAGCAGATACAACTGCGGGTTGAACAGTTGCCGATACAACTCCTGACACGGCAGCTGCCGCCTGCCGCGTTCACGTAGGACACCCAGCACCGTTTCGGCGTTCTGCATTTCGCATACCTCCCGATCCTGATTGGTGTCCTGGATTCACCTGGCCCCCTTCGCCCTGTGGACGGCTTTCCCGTCCGCCTTGGCCGGACGTCACTCCGGCGACTACTACGAGGCCTCCGTCGCCCTAGGATTCGCATCCCGTAGGCGATCCCACGTTCGTCGTCATCGCATGGTGCAGCACGATTTAGGCGCCCCACTCATCTCCTTGAATGTCCTCACTGGACATCGCTCCTGGCCCTGAAGGTTGCCTCGGTGTTTTTCGTCGCCTCGGCAGGACCGGCACCGGTTTCGGGTGTCTTTCCGGTGGATGTGAACTTGCATCTTCTGGAGATTGGGGTTCAAGCAATCCAGCTTTCGCCATGTCGTGCGGGTCCTCCCAACGCGTCGTCCCTGACACCTGGACCCGACCGTTGGTTTCCTGGCATGCTCTTGTCCCCGGTGACCTTTCGGATCCGGGTAAGCCATCAGACCCAAGAACCTCCCTTCAAGTTCCCACCGGCTAAGCCGGCAATGCGACAACGCGCCTCGTGGCGCACAAGAACCGTTCGATCTTGCCGCGGCCGCGGGGTTATCCGGCTAATCCGAGGTCAGAATGATGCCCGCCGATGGAGCGCCTTTGGTGGCCGGTCAGTTGCTGCGTTGTTGTTTGTTCAGTCGGCGGAGTTGTTCTTCGTGGCGGCGAACGTTGCGGGCGACGGCATCGAGTGAGTCGCGTAGCTGGTCGATTTGGACGGCGAGGCCGGTGAGGGTGAGCGCATCGCGTGCCTGTTGGCGGTGTTCTTCGATGAGCGCCCGGAGTTTGGGGCGGCGGTAGAGGGTGGCCCGGCCGATGCCGGCGAGGGTGGCGACGGCGTCGGCGGTGATGGGTTTGCCGTCGGCGGCGAGTTGAGCGCAGGCTTTTTCGACGCGGCTGACGTAGTCGGCCGGTGGTGGTGTGCGCAGCGGACTGTTGTTCATCCGGTCTGTGTGTTGTCAGCGGTGCTGAGCAGCAGGTCGAGGCGGGCGATCAGGGCATGGTGACGGGCCGCTTCCTCGGTCCAGCCGCGGTGTTCGGCGTCGGCGGCCAGGAGCGTGGTGTCGGCCCGTTGCGCGGCCAGGATCGGCCGGGAGGCGGTGTCGGTGTGAAAGCTCGGGCAGTGTTCGCAGATGTTCGCATACGGGCAGGCACCCTGCGCGGGGGCGCGGACGCAGTACCCACCGGCGAGGCGGACCTTGACGCCGGGTGCTTCCCGCCAATCTTTGTCGGCCGGTAGCAACGGTAGGGACCGCTTGCGGGTCGGGGCTGGTGGCGGCATCGCACCGAGTTGAGCTTTGGCCTGGGTGAGGGCCCGTTCGTATTCGGCGCGCACTGTGGTGTCGAACAGCCGCCCGTAGCGAAGACTCATCTCGGCCGACACGTGACCCAGCATGGCCATCAGTGATTGCAACGAAACCCCGGAATTGACAAGGGCTGTCGCGAAAGTATGGCGGAGTTGGTGGGGCGTGACCTGGCCGAGACCGGCCCGTGCGGCGGCGGCGGTCAACTCCTCGCGGAGTACGTCTTTGAAAGACCCGTCGGCCTTGGTGGGTGAGCAGGAAATCGGACAGCCGGCCGGTGCGGGTATTTCGCATCGGCCGGCCCGGGGAACGGTGCTCGGTGATCCGGTCGACCAAATCGACCGTTTCCGGGTCCAGCGGCACCATCCGTTCGGTGTCCAGCTTGCCCAACGGCACCTTGAGCCAGGCGCCGGCGCCGGGGACCTCATGCACGCAGTCCAGTTCCAGATCGACGAGTTCGCCGATCCGCAGCCCGGTCGCCCGGGCCAGCAGCAGGGCGTCGGCGCGGAGCCGGTTTCCCGATTCACCGAGCGCGGCGGCCAGCCGCCGGTCGGCGTCCGGCGGCAGGTAACGGGGCAACGGCCGGGGCAGCCGGGGAGCATCGCGGGGGAAGATGAGCCGCCGGCCGGGTGCCTCCCGCCACCCCCACTCGTTGATGTCGTCGATCATCCGGCCCAGCGTGTGGACCCGGCTGCGTCGTTCCGACGCGGACAGGGGCGCTCCGGTGTGCGGATGCCGGGCCGCGGCGACTGCCGCCAGGTAGGGCTCGACGTGTCGTTGCCGATCCAACCCGGCCAGCGTGGTCAGCTCCGGGTCGATCACGGTCAACTCCCGGGCGAAATGAGCGAGCCGAGAAGCCATATGTGACACGGTGGATCGAGTCCGGGTGCCTGCGGCGCATTCCAGATAGGCCACCAGCGAGGCCTGCAGCTGCGGCGGCACCCCCGTCAGGTGCCGCTCCCAGCTCCAGCCGAGCAGGGTGGACCGCTTGACCGCCGGTTCGGCCGGACAGCCCAGGTGATAGATCACCGCGCGGGAGGCGAATAGTGCACCCCGGTAGTGCTTGAAATCCCGGCCGTGGCTGGTCTCCCGCTGCTCGATCGCGGCCTCGAACTCGGCGAAGTCGGCCGGAGTGAGGTCGCCCAGCGTCCGTCCGGTCTGGATCAGCACCCGGACGGCCACCTGCGAGGCCATACCCTTGCTCGGGCCGTAGGCGTAACCCAACTCGGCCGCCCCGGCCAGGAACTGGTCCAACTGCGCACCGATCGGGTGATACTTGGATTCCCGCAGCAGCGCACGCAGTTTCCGTTCCAGCAGATAGTCATAACCCGGCCGCAGGAACCCGGCGAGCATCAGAAAGTTCAGGAACGGCCGGGTGCCCGTCCCGGCCGAGAGCCGCACCGGTAACGGCTCGCACGCCCAGCCCGCCGGGTCGGGCCACCGGGTCAGGAAGGACCGCGCGGCCGAACGGAATGCGGTGTTCCCAGCACCACGCTGCGCCAACGCCGCCAGGTAGGCGGCATACAGGCTCGACCGTTGGACGGGATCACACGTCGGCGCGTTGCCGAGCGCGGGCAGCATCATAGGAGGCCCTCACATGAGTCGGAGCGAGATGGATGTAAGCAGCGGAGGAATCGACCCGATCGTGACCCATCAACGCCTGCAGCACCACCAGGTCGACACCGGCCTCGGCCAAGGCGGTGCCGAAGGAATGCCGCAAGGCGTGTGGATGACCGGCCGGCACCCCGGCGACGGCCCGGTGGTAACGGAACACTGTCCGCAGCCCGGCCGGGGTCAGCGGTTGTCCACGATGAGAGCCCTTGGCCACCAGGAACAATGTGGTGCTCTCCGATTCCGGTCGCTCGGCCAACAGGTACGTCTGCACCAAGGCGGCCACGTCGACATCCAACGGCACCCGGCGTTCCCTGTCGCCCTTGCCCAGGACCCGGACCCAACGCCGGGGAATGTCCACGTCGCGGACCGCCAAACCCAGCACCTCGGCCGACCGCAACCCGGAGAACAGCATCAACCCGGCGATCGCCCGATCCCGGTCCGTGCGGAAACTACCCAGCAGCGCCGCGGTCTCGGCCCGGTCCAGACCTCGGGGCAGTCGCCTGGGTTCCCGCACCCGCAACCGGGACCGGGACTTCGGGCGGTCAAGGTGCGCCAGCAACCCGGCCCGCTGCGCCGTCGTGGACCGCAGGGCGGCCGCCGACCTGGGCACCGGGCTGACCAGCGTCGGATCCCGCATCGCCCGGAAATCGAACAAACCCGAGATCGCCGCCATCCGCCGGTTAATCGTCGCCGGCGCATACCCGGTCGCCCGGCCAGTCCGCAACGGCACCACGTTCCCGCCGGCCTGCCCGGGCAGCACCGCAGCCCGGCAGAACGTCAGGAACCGCAGCAGCGCATCAGTTGTCACCCCATCGACCGCGAGTTGCTCACCGACCAGCCACCGAGCGGACGCCAGCAGATCAAACGCGTAAGCCCGCTCCGTCTTCGGGGAGTAACCCCGATCCGCGACGTACCCCAGATAGTCGTTGACCAACTCGACACCCGCCGGGCCGTCTCCGACCAGAGACCACCGCCCGCCGCGCCGCATCGCCCGCAAGTCCTCGGCCCGATCCCGATCCGTCATGGAATACAGGTATCCCAGCTCGCTCGCCGTAAGTCAATAACCGTTGCCGTACGGCGTGTCTCACGCAGCCATCGGGTGGGATTGGCCGGTTAAGCGGGGGGCCGGTGCGGGGTCGAATGAACAAGGCGGACCCCGAGTTTCGCGCAAGCCTGCAACAACCACGCATCGATAAATGCGCTGCCGTTGTCGACATAGACGCTGTTCGGGACACCCCGGGCCGCCAACGCCGGATGCAACGCCACCCCCAACCGGACGGTGTCTTCGGAGAAGCCGAACCGGTAACCCACGAGCAGCCTCGAATGATCGTCCAGGAACGCGAACAAATACACTTTCCGGCCGCCGACCTGCGGTCCGTGCAACGCATCCCCGGTCCACCGCTCGTTCGGATCGGCGGCTTCGAACCGGCCGAACACCTCCCCACCGACCCCGGCCGGCGGGCCCATCAACTCCAGCCGGTGAAAGTGCCGCAGCAACGTCGACTCCGACGGAGCCCACCCCGAGCAGGCCCGCAAAATCCGCTGCACCTGCGCTGCCGTCCGGTCCGGGTTTTCCCGCTTCAACCCGGCGGCCATCTCCAACACCGCGACATCCGTCCGCGGATCACTGACCCGCGCGGTCGGGACCAGCTCGTCGAACCCGCCCGCCCGGTAACGGCGGATCCACCGGTCCAACGTGTCCCGCGAATACCGCACCCGCTCACCGGAGGGATGCGCATGCTCAGCCGCCGCGATCGACCGGACCAACCGACCCCGCGCCTTGCTCGACAACCCCGCATCCAACGCCGGACAGATCAACTGCCACCGAAACAACGCCACCGCCTGCGCCCGGCCCCGCTGCGCCCCCTCCTCACCGCTGCCGCCGCTGCGCCACCCGCCGGCACCGCTGATGCCGTTGTTGTTGCCTGTCTCTGCCACAAAATCCTCCACCTCGACCAGGTGTGCTGCGTCAAAGCCGTTGCTGCGCAGTTCACCCCCGAGATGCTCCCGCCTCGGCCTGCGCAGCGTCAGGGTCAACTGGTGTTGCACCGCCGGCGGTCGCCGCGACCGGCCAACCCGGCGACAAAAGCCGACCACCAGACCCGGCAACCGCAATCAACGCCAACGCCGGCCCACCCGAACCCGGCACCACCCCGAACCGCGTCGACAACGACCCGGCCGCCACCGCCACCGCCGCGACCAGGTCCGCCCACCCCGACCCGGCCGAGGCTGGGATCTGCACATCGACACCGACCGTCACCGCGTGCTGCAGAAAAACGGTCCGCACTGCCTCGAGCCGCCCGGCCGCCCGACGCAACCACCCCCGCACCGTCGACACCGGCACCGATAAACCCGCCCCGATCCGCCGATGCCCGCCACCGGCGGCCCGCGCCACCAACGCCGCCCACACCAACTCCGCCAGATGAGCCCTACGCAGCAACAACACCACCGGCAACAACACATGCGTCACCAAGCAGCCCCGGCACCGGGCCCGCCGTGGCCGCAACCGCCCGACTGCACCCACGATCGACCGGGACCGAGCGAAACCCCACCCGGCCAGCACCCCCACCCCGCAGCCCGGACAGCTGATCTCACCAGCCAACAAGCGGGACTCGACGGAAGAAGGATCGGCGCTTACGGTGACCACGTGCGTCCTTTCGCACACGCACGGCGCCCCTAGTGACGCACTTACGGTTAGTCTGGGATGCGGTGCGACAAACCGGGCATTCCGAGCGGCCGCATCTATCACTCGCCTCGATGTCAAGCGCACTGTCGGCGTCTGCGGCGGTCGGTTGTCGCGCTGCACGTCAGTGGCGCAGCGAGCGGCATATTCCCAGCAGCACAATCACAAATCCGCGTGAGCCGCGCCGTCGGCGACCGGCCCTCTCACCAACGAAGGAGTCAAATACGTGATCACCAACTCAGAACGCATGCAGCAAACTGACGACGCGTGGAACAGTCGGAACTGGGACGCATTTTTACTGTTTGTGCTCGAGTTGCCCGAGCGGGTGGGGTCGGGCTAGGGCCCCCCGCACTGTTCGCCAGCTATCCTCTTCCACACCGAGCGCGTGCCGCAGGAACGCCCATGTCACCTGCTGCACCAGCGCCACTCGAGCCGGATCTTCGTCCGTGGTCTCCTTCGCGTCGTAACCCGCGATGCCGCCGAGGGAGTGCTCGGCTCCGAACAGGGTGAGCAGGCTCCCGGCCCCTGGGCTCAGGTGATAGGGCTGCATGCACCACGCGGGGCCGCGAACTGTGAATGGGAGGTCGTCCCGATCACCGGCGACCACCAGCGACGGCGTCGTCAGGTGCGCGAACGTAGGGTTCAGGTAGTCGAAATTCTTCGCGAACGCGGTGAGGTTGTCGCCGCCTTCGCCGGCTGTCGCTAGCAGCACTCCCGCTCTGACGCGTGGATCGGCGTGGTCCTCGCCGCGTGGCGCGTCGACCGTGGGGACCCGCAGCCCGAGCAAATTGCCGGCCGTTTGACCGCCGAAGGAGTGCCCGGCGGCAGCGATCCTGCTCCGGTCGGTGCGGCCTGCGAGTCCAGGCACCGCCGCCTCCAGCGTGTCGAGGTTATCAAGGACCTGCACGTCATCCGCCACGCGGTACCGCCAGATGAGAGGGATCCGGGGATCCTGCGGCGGGACGCTGACCGTCCTGGAGTCCAGGTGGGTGGGTTGGATGACGACGAAGCCGTGCGCGGCCCAAAAGTCGGCGAGCGGCCCGTACCCGAGTGCGGACGAGCCGGAGCCGTGGGAGAACACGATGATCGGCAGGTCGCGGCCTTGGGTGGGCGCGGACACCCGAACGTGCAGATCCTCGCCGCGCCCCGGCGCCGCTAGCACGACCGGATGCACCGACACCACAGGTGCAGGGGGCGGCAGTTGCAGGACGGGCGGAGGCCCTTGCTCGATGTAGGACACCGGTAGGCCGTGGGCCTGCGCCTCCTTAACCAGGGCCGCCCGCGCTGCATCTACCCCGTCCAACGCTTGACCTGTTATTTCCTTGCCGGACACGTCCATTGAAGCTCCTCCTGTTCATCTTTCAATCAGTCATCCATAAACGTGACGCTGTCACGTTTCACAGTACCGTAGCATGGTCACGTTTCAACGCAATCTGAAGACTCTCGGTTAGGGAGGTGGTTCTGTTGACCCCAACAGAACCGCGGTTGCGCGCTCCGGGCCGGCCCAGACGCGTCGACGCCCAGCGCAACGCGTTGGCACTGCTTAAGGCCGCGGCCGCCGTGTTCGTCGAGTCGGGCGTCGAGGCCCCGGTGCGGAGCATCGCCGTCAGGGCGAGTGTCTCCACGGCGACGATCTACCGCCACTTCCCGACCCGGGCCGACCTGATCGTGGCCGTCTACCAGCACCAGGTCGAGGCGCTGGCCGAGGCGGGGCCTGTTCTCCTCGAACAGCGCGATGACGCCCTTGAGCTGTGGGTGGACCTGTTCGTGGACTTCCTCGTCACCAAACAGGGGCTCGCGTCCGTGCTGCAGTCCCCTGACCCGTGCTACGACCCGCTCCACTCCTACTTCCTCGAGCGGCTCGAGCCGGTGTGCGCTCGACTGCTGGCCCAGGCCATGGTGGGGAGGGACAGCGCCGACCCGAGTGCTTACGAGTTCATGCGTGGGATCGGCGCCATTTGCGCCGCCAGCGGCCACGACACCCGCTACAACGCACGGCGGTTGTCGAAGTTATTGCTCGCTGGTCTGCGATGCTCGCTCGGAGGCGAGCGATGAGGTCGAGAAACTCGAAACCGTTCCTCGAACGTCAGCGGCTGCCCTCATGAGCGTCAGTCGCAGAGGTAAAAAGACACGGCGAAAGCGACGCTTCGGATCTCGGCATAGCAGCCGCGAATGCAGAAATTCTCGCCGCATCAACGGTTGCAAACGATCTTATGCGAGACAGATGTGAACAAATTTGTTTACGCATAACCAAAGACGTTGCGTTACAACGTAGCGACACGACTTAGGGTACATGTTCACGTGCGAACCACTAGAGGGCTTGGTTCGGCGAAGCCGGAGTTTTGAGTCAAGTTTTGGACGTCCGTTTGATGGTTCTGCGGTCATGCTGCGAGACCTTTTTGTGGGTGAGGTCTTCGATTGCCTGTCGGTAGTTGCGGGTGGCAGTGCGGATCGGTGCTGGTAACGGGGTGTGCAGGTCGGACAGGCCGGTGGGTAGCAGCCGGTCGTGCACCGCGGACAAGAACATCGAGTCGGACAGGCCTTGGTCGGTGACCTGGTAACGGTTGCTACGGGGATCTTCTGGATGAGGCCGTGGCTTTTGAGGCGGCGGAGGTCGTAGGTAATCTGGCCCGCGGTCACCGTGTCGGGGCCAAGGCCGCGAAGCTGTGCGATGAGCATCCGCAGGTCGCGATTGCGGAAGCCGTTGGTCTGCAGTTTGAACATCATCGGCAACGCGGTGAGTGCGGTATCGGGTGACCGTGACCGCTGCGGGGTCGAACAGTGTGATGCCCTGGGCCGCGATCGGCAGCCACCGCCCGTTGGGGGTGGTGAACCGGCGGCGGAATCGACGCCATCGCCAGCGGTGCCGTTTTGCGGAGTCACCGGATCAGCCGCCAGTTCACGAAATATCGCAGGCGGTTGAAGGTGTGTTTGCCCACGGTATGCCGAAAATAGTTGGTCCAGCTGCGCAGGGTGTGGTTGATCCTGGTGATCACGGCACCCATATTGGCCTGTGAGACCCGGTGTGTCAGCGCACGTATCTTCGCTTTCACGGCCTGGAACGGCCGGTCCGCGATGAACGTGTAGACATACCACTTGTTCGTCCCTCGTTTGCGTTTCCACTGGATGCGAAAGCCGACGAAGTCGAACCCGTCGACCATGTGCGCGACTCTGGTTTTGGCTGGTGAGAGCCGAAGTCCTATGGGCCGCAACATGTCGGCGACGCTCTCGTGCAGGGTGTCAACGTCGGTTTGCTGGCCGTGCACGAGCACGACGAAATCGTCCGCATAGCGGACGATCGGCCATGTCGGCAGACCCAGACTGCGACGGTGATGACGCCGATAGGTGGTGCCCATCGATCCGGCCGGTCGCCATGGCGCCATCAGATGCTCATCGAGCACCGACAACTAGATGAGTGATTCCAAGGGTTCAGTGGTCGTAGGCGATCAGTGAGCGTTTGATCGGGGCGCCGATGGTGTCGTTGTGCCAGATGACGGCGGTTAGCGCCAGGACGCGTTGCCAGATCCGGGTCAGGACGCCAGCTGGTGTTCGTCCGCCGTGGCGTTCGAGGTCGAGTTGGCCTTTGAAGGTGTCGAACACCGACTCGACTGTTTGCCGTAGTGGTTTGA
>JAABUZ0100001121.1_pt1 | contig 54189 bp, 45 predicted proteins | sample 5562091 | NCBI WGS metagenome assembly JAABUZ01 (sample SAMN12813069, study PRJNA571459) | rock metagenome | isolation source: Antarctica rocks | place: Antarctica: Victoria Land, Linnaeus Terrace sud | collected 2015-12-21 | reverse complement strand
CGCCCCGGCCAGCATCCCCATCACCACGGTCGCGACCTTCGCGTCGCTGTTGGCCCCCACCGACCCTGGCAGCCGCAGGCCCCTGCGGATCACCCCCGGCATCCCGAGGCGCTGCCACCACGACGCGGCCTGCAACAGCCCCGCGTGCGACACCAGATTCGGGTCGTCGAAGCTCACCTCGACCCGGCTCAACTCATGCGATGCTCGCATCGCCGCAGATGCCCTCCCCTGCGCGACGATTTGGCCCATCAGCAAGACCAAACTGCCAGCAGCGCAGGGCATCTGCCCCTAGACACGCCCAACACAATCAACAATTAACGGTGCATCCAGGCTCAAAGCTCCCCGAACCCCCCCGGTCCCTCGACTTCACCGTCCCGAGCGACTGACCGGGCTCAACACCCGGACGCTCGCTGTAGTAGCGCGACCCTCACCGCCTCTGCGCGCGTTTCCGCGTGTCAACGCACCCTTCCGGACCCTCGTGCGCTCATGATCTTCGGAAGTCCGGGCTGTCGACACGAGATCCGAGGCCATGCCGTGGTCACCGTGGTCGACCGAGGTGCCGTCGCGCCGGGAGTGCGTGTGAGCCGACTGCTGCTCGGCTGACACGGGGGGCCCGAAGCCCTCGTCCTCGACCTCGGGAGTGACGTCGGCGCCCTGATCCTCAACGCCGACGAGTCGCGCCTCGGCAGGGAGATCGACCGGACGCCCGCCGGGCAGCCGCGCAGCCACCACCTGCACACGATGATCCGGCGTGGGCGCAGCCTGCAGCACTCCGTCGTCGCGGGCGTGTACGGCGAGATCCGTGCCGACGCCCACACCCTCTGGGGCCTCGACGGTCTGCCGCTCGCCGATGTCAGCATCGTCGGCGGTCAGGTCACCGAGATCGCTGGCGGGTCCTGCTCCGGCGGTCCGAGGGCAGCGTCCTGAGCGGCGCGCAGCCGCCGATGTCGCACCCCAACGCCGGCACCGGTGAGCCGCGCGCGGTCGTCTGGCGGGACGAGCCGGAGCAGCACGACTACCCGGCGGCGGCGTCGTACCTCTCCCTGCTCGCGTCGCCCGGGCGGGTGCGGGCCGTCGTCGCAGCCCTACGCCGGCCGCCGGTCGTGCCGTACAAGGCCAAGGACATCTTGCGGTCATCACGGTTGCCACTGCTGCCGCCCGACAACCCGCGCGTCGCGGCTGACCTCGCGGACATCGCTGCCGGCCGACCGCTGTCGCCGTGCCTCATGGTGCGCGGCTCGGCGCGGCGCGGCCGGCCGGCCGGCGCTCATCGCCCACGGGTACCACCGCGTCTGCGCGTCGTACCTCCTCGACGAGAGCACCGAGATCCCGGTCAAGATCGTCGCTCTGGGCTGATGCCACCGCAGGGCCGGCCTGGGTGCCAGGCTGCCGGTCATGGCGGGGACGGAGCCCAAGACAGACCTCCAGAGGTACCTCCAGGTCGCCCGCGAGGCGCTCGTCTGGAAGCTTGACGGGCTCTCGGAGCACGACGTGCGTCGCCCGCTGACACCCACGGGCACCAACCTCCTCGGCCTGGTCAAGCACGCCGCAGGCGTCGAGGCGGGCTACTTCGGCGATGCCTTCGGCCGCCCCTTCCCCGAGCTGCTGCCCTGGCTGGCCGACGACGCCGAGGACAACGCCGACCTGTGGGCGACCGCCGATGAGTCCTCGGAGCAGATCGTCGCGCTCTACCGCCGGGTCTGGGCGCACGCGGACGCGACGATCGAGGCAACACCGCTGGACGTGACCGGCGAGGTGCCCTGGTGGCCGGCTGACCGACGAGAGGTGACGCTGCACCGGGTGCTGGTGCACGTCATCGCCGAGACCGACCGCCACGCCGGGCACGCCGACATCGTCCGTGAGCTCATCGACGGCGCGGCCGGCCTGCGCGAGGGCAACAGGAACCTGCCGGCCGGCGACGCGGCGTGGTGGGAGGACCACCGTGAGCGGCTCGAGCGGGTGGCGCGCGAGGCAGCGGACTGACGTCGAAGCCCTCAGCGGGAGCGGAAGGCCGCGAAGCGCCGCTCCAACCGGTCGCGGTCGGGGTGCTGGCGCGGGTCGTCGGGCAGGTGCAGGCCCTGACCGTGCAGCGCCTGGATGCCGTGCCGCAGCATCGGCCCGTCGACCTCCCGGAGCACGTCAGCGTCGACGACGACGACCCGGTCAGGCGAGACGCCGATGATGTCGCGGTCGTACGCCGCGTGGTGGATCTTGCACAGCGCGAGGCCGTTGGTGACGACCGCGTCTCCGTCGGCCTCGCTGTCGGCGGTGATGTGCGCGGCGTCGAGCAGCGGCACGTGCGCGAGCCGGCACATCGCGCAGCGGCGGTCGTAGGCGGTGAGCACCTGCGACCGGAAGACGGGCTGGTGCAGGCGCTGGCGGGTCAGCCGGGCGGCGTACCCCTTGTCGATCGTGGCGAGCACCGCGTCGTCGGCGTAGCGCAGCGAGGGGTCGAGCGCGATGAGGAAGTGGCGTCGCACGAGGTCCACACCGACCGCGTAGACCGGGTAGTAGGGGACGTAGGTGCCCGGCTCGAGCCGGCGCAGCAGCACCATCGGGTCGCGGCGGCGCAGCGCCGAGTGCAGCTTGCGGTTGTCCCCGCCGAGCGGGTCGCCCTCGCGGACGGCGTACCGGAAGAGCCCGTCCTCGACGTCGTGGTCGTCGTAGGGGCCGTCCGGCGAGCTCATGATCGACAGGGTCGAGGCCAGCTCGGCCGGGTTGCGGATGCCCCGGCTGCGGTCCAGCAGCTTCATTGGCGGCCGGTCACCGAGCAGCTCGTCCCGCGACAGCGCCCCGCCCGTCTCGGCCAGGCGCAGGTCGAGCCAGGAGAAGACACGGGTACGCCACTCGGCGTCGTCCGGCACCGCGCCGTATCCCAGCACAGCGGTCCACCGTCCGTGGGCGGCCCCGGGGGAGGCCGGTGCACAGCGAGGGCTGCGCGCCGCCGAGCAGGGCCGGCGGCGTGGTCCCGTGGCACCGTGGTGCTCCGGACGAGGAGGTGGCGATGGCCTCGGGCCGGTGCTGCCGGCCGAGTTCTACCTGGCGCAGGAGCTGCGGATCGCGATGCCGGGCAAGGGCAGCCGCGTCCCCGATCTCACCGCCGCCCGCCGCGGGATCGACCTGCGGCGGTCCTCCCTGCTGCCGAGCGACGTGGTGCTGGCCGTCGAGGTGCTCTCGGCGAGCTCGCGAGGTCGATGACCGGGTGCGCAAGCGGGTAGAGTACGCAGCGGCCGGCATCCCGCGCTACTGGCTCGTCGACCCAGGCGAGCCGCCGTCCATCACCGTGCCCGACCTCACCGACGGCGTCCCCCGGCTGGTCTCGGGGCCGGCACCGGCGGCGGTGCTGCCTTCCCGGTCGACCTGGCGGAGCCTGGGCGGTAGCCCGGGTGAGGCGTGCTGCGGCTGCGCCCGGCGCCCGCGTGGTCAGCCGCGTCGCCGGCAGGGCGCACGCTGGGAGACAGGCGCCACCGTCGGTGCCGGCACGACAGACGAGCAGGGAGTCGCATGGCCGCCCAGGTGTGCCCATTCCACGCCGACGAGTGGATCGCGGGCGTGGCCCTCGGCGACGACCTCGGCACCGTCGACTACCTCTGCGACCGGAGCACGGGGCACCCCGTACCCGGCCCGTGGGAGTGGCCCGCCGTCCCCGACCCGCTCGACATCAAGGACCTGACCGGGCTGGCCACCACACTGAAGCTCGAGGTGGCGCTGCCGGCCGCCGTGAAGTCCCTCGGGAAGGTCTGGTCGGAGTACGGCCTGGTCGAGCGTGCGTACGCGACCCGCAAGCCCAAGGACTTCGCCCGGCTGGTCGAGCGCTTCGGCCACATCGCCAGCGGCGCCACCGGTGTTTACACCGCGTCCGCCTTCCTCGCCGGCACGCTGGGCCGGCTCACCCGCGCGGGCCGGGTCGCTTACCATCCGGGGGAGGGGACCGGTCGGTGGGCGTACAACCAGCCGAGCTCGTACTGGGCTGCGCTGCCGTCCCCGCCGTGGGAGAAGCGGGTGTCCTGGGCCGCGGCGGCGCACGACATGTCCTACGTCGAGGGCTCGACCGAGTAGCCGCGCGCCGCAGGGAGAGCGACCTTACGCGTGGTGTGGGTCACCTCGGTGAAGTCCGGCTGACTGAGAGCCATCCGCGCGCGGGAGGTGCGCGAAAGACAGACAAGACGGCAGCCGCCGTCCTCACGTGCAGACCCCAGACCCACTACCTCTAGGAGCTCCATGAACCGCCGGCTCGCCACCGCCGCCAGCCTCGTCGCCGTCGCCGCCACGATGGGCCTGAGCGCCTGCTCGAGCTCGAGCACCGGCTCGTCCTCGTCCGGCTCATCCGCCGCCAAGCCGATCGTCGGCCCCGCGACCCTCACCGGGATGCAGACCGCGGTCACGCTCGACACCAAGACGATCGACTACCTCAAGGGCCTCGGCGTCACCGTCGCGGGCAACGGCAAGGCGCACGGCGTCACGCTCTCCGACGGTGCCGCGGTGGCCTTCCCGATCACCGGCGGCACCGTCACCGTCTACACCAAGGGCACCCACACGCCCTACGTCGAGGGCATGATCAACCACGTCGGCTCGGGCATCACGCTCACCGCCGGCTCCAAGTCCGTCAAGCTGACCGACTTCCTGGTCAACCCCGGCACCTCGACGCTCTCCGGCACCGTCGACACCGGCAGCGGCACCCCGATGACCAACGTGCCGCTTTTCTTCCTCGACGGGTCCGGCCTGACCATCTCCGGCACCGGCCCGTACATGCTCGACGGCACCAAGGTCACTCTCCTCCCGGCCGCCGCGACCACGCTCGAGGGCTTCTTCGGGGCCCCCGGCAAGATCCCGGCCTACACGGAGATCGGTGTCGCGCACATCGTCGCGACTGCCTGATCGCGCACCTGCCCCACCCGGACCGCCCGTCACCTCTCCGGAGGTGGCGGGCGGTCCTGTGCGTCCGGCCCTGTGCGTGCGGCTCCAGCCCGTCGGCCGCGACGTTGACGGCCGCGTGAGCTGGGCCGTCGACGGACCTGTCGCACCCGTCCGGCAGAGTCTGGGTCGTGCTCCACCTCCACCGCTGCGAGCGGGCCGACGTCCTCGTGGGGGGGCTCGCCGAGGTGCTCCGCGTGCCGCTCGCTGACCCGTTCACGGCCGAGGTGGTGGCGGTGCCGGCCAAGGGGGTCGAGCGATGGCTCGCGCAGCAGCTCGCCCAGGTGCTCGGAGCGGCGCAGGGGGAGGCGGGCGTCTGCGCGCACGTGCGCTTCCCTTCTCCAGGGCGGCTGTTCGCTGAGGTCGTGAGCCAGCTCGCGGGGCTGGAGCGAGATGCCGTCGACCCCTGGTCAGCCGAGGCGCTGATGTGGCCTCTGCTCGAGGTCATGGACGCCTGCGCGGGGGAGCCGTGGTGCGCCGCTCTCGGTGCCCACCTGGGCCGCGCTGACGGGGTCGCCCCGGCGGGGCGCGAGCGCCGTCGCTTCCGCGTCGCGCGTGCCCTCGCCGGTCACCTCGCGGCGTACGACGAGGCGCGCCCCGAGGCGGTGCGAGCGTGGGCAGCGGGTCGCGACGTCGACGCGGACGGCGCACCACTACCCGCCGACCTCAGGTGGCAGGCCGAGCTGTGGCGCAGGGTGCGCGCAGCGGTCGGTGTGCCCTCGCCCGCGGAGGCCATCGAGGGCCACTGCGAGCGGCTCCGTGACGAACCGGGGGCGGTCGACCTGCCGGAGCGGTTGTCGGTCTTCGGGCCGACCCGCCTGTCGGCCGGCCGCGTCGCTGTCCTCAGCGCCCTGGCCGAGCGTCGCGACGTCCACCTGTGGCTGCCGCACCCCTCGCCGGGGCTGTGGGAGTCGCTGCAAGGAAGCTCCTCCGAGCTCCTGCGGCGTAGCGGTGACGCGTCCGCGCTGGGCGTGCGCCACCCGCTGCTGGCCTCGCTCGGCCGTGACGTACGGGAGTTGCAGCGCCTGCTCGCTGGTGCGGCGCATGACGATGAGCACCTGCCCCCCGGCCCGCGGCCGGCGACGCTGCTGGGTGCGCTGCAGCACGACCTCGCCGTCGATGACCAGGGCGCGAGCCGGCACACCCTCGACCCGGCCGACCGCAGCGTGTCGGTGCACGCGTGTCACGGCCGGGCCCGGCAGGTCGAGGTGCTGCGTGAGGCGGTGCTCGGGCTGATGGCCGCAGACCCCACGCTCGAGCCCCGCGACGTGCTCGTCCTGTGCCCCGACGTCGAGGGCTTCGCTCCGCTGGTCGCAGCGAGCTTCGGTCGGGGAGCCGAGGACGACGCCGCGGCACACCCCGCAAGCCGGCTCCGTGTCCGCCTCGCCGACCGGTCGCTGCGTCAGACCAACCCTGTCCTCGCGGTGGCCGCGCGGCTGCTCGAGCTCGCCGACGCCCGGCTCACCGCCTCCGAGGTGCTCGGCCTGGCCAGCAGTGCGGCCGTCCGGGCCCGCTTCCACGTGGATGACGACGACCTGGAGCGGCTGCAGGTCTGGGTGGCCGATGCGGCGGTGCGCTGGGGCCTCGACCCCGAGCACCGCGCCGAGTGGCTGCTCGGCTCGGTGGGCCAGGGGACCTGGCGGGCTGGGCTCGACCGGGTGCTGCTCGGCGCAGCGATGGAGGGCGACGGGGACTGGCTCGGGGCCGCCCTGCCTCTCGACGACGTCGACTCGAGCGCCGTCGAGCTGGCGGGCCGGCTGGCTGAGCTGGTGGACCGGTTCGAGGTTGCGCACGCCTCGCTGCAGGGTCCGCAGCCCCTGTCCGGCTGGCTGGACGCGCTGGCCGACGCGACGCTGTCCCTCGCGGCGGCCCATCCCGACGCCGGCTGGCAGGTCACGCACCTGACCTCGGTGCTCGAGGACGTGCGGCGTTCCGCCGGTGCCCGTGCCGACGTCTCGCTCGGGCTGGCCGACCTGCGGGCGCTGCTGGCGCGCCAGCTCGAGGGGCGCCCCACCCGATCGAGCTTCCGCACCGGCGCGCTCACCGTCTGCTCGCTCGTGCCGATGCGGTCCGTGCCCCACCGAGTGATCTGCCTGCTCGGGCTCGACGAGGGCGTCTTCCCCCGCCGGCCGCCGCGCGAGGGTGATGACCTGCTCGCCCGCGCTCCCTTCGTCGGTGAGCGTGACGCCAGCAGCGAGGACCGCCAGCTGCTGCTCGACGCGGTCATGTCCGCGCAAGAGCACCTGATCATCACCTGGACGGGTGCCGACGAGCGCACCGGCGCGGGCCGACCGCCCGCGACACCCCTCGCGGAGCTGCTCGACGCGCTCGACGCCACCGCCGCCACCCGCGACGGTCGACCGGTGCGGGCGCACGCGCTCGTCCGCCAACCGCTGCAGCCCTTCGATGCCAGGTCGTTCACCGCCGGGGCGCTCGGCGCACCGGGTCCCTTCAGCTTCGACGTCCACGCGTTGCGCGGGGCGCTCGCCGCCCGCGCCGAGCGGCGCACCATGCCCGCCGCCTTCCTCGCCGAGCGGCTGGCCGCGCCGGTCGACGGCGGGGACGTCCAGCTCGACGACCTCATCAGCCTGCTGGAGAACCCCGCCCGCGCCTTCCTGCGCCAGCGCCTCGACGTGACCCTGCCCTACGACGAGGGCGAGCCCGAGGACGCCCTCCCCGTCGAGCTGGGCAGTCTCGGGGAGTGGGCGGTGCGGGAGCGGCTGCTCCGCGCTCGGTTGCGGGGGCTGGCGCAGGTGGATGCCTGCGCCGTCGAGCGACGCCGCGGGGCGCTGCCTCCCGGCGCGCTGGGCTCACGAGCGCTCGACGCGGCATCGGACTTCGTCGAGGGGCTGCTGCACGCCGCCGCCGAGTGGCGGACGACCGAGCCGGCCTCGCTCGATGTCGTCGTCCCGCTGCCGCACGGTCGACACCTGGTCGGCACCGTCGGCGACCTCACCGGGGACACGCTGCTCGTGCTGTCTGCCTCCCGCCTCGGCGCCAAGCAACGACTGGGCGCATGGGTGCGCCTGCTAGCGCTGGCTGCCGGGCGACCGGACCGGACGTGGAGCGCCGTCCTCATCGGCAAGGGCAGCCGCGACGCCTCCCGCACCCGGTTGCGCGCACCGGGCCCCGCGGAGGCGCTCGATCACCTCGCCGACCTGGTGGCCCTGCGCGACGAGGGCCTGCGCGCCCCGTTGCCGTTGCCGCTCAAGACCGGGTACGCCTACGCGCAGTGCTCCGGGGCCCAGGCAGGAGCCCGTCAGGCCCGCCATGAGTGGTCCGGCGACCGCTTCCCGGGCGAGGGTGCGGCGGTTGAGCACGCCCTCCTCTGGCCGGGTGGCCTGCCCGCACTGCTCGCCGGGCCGCCGACGGAGCGGTCGGAGGCTGTGCCGACGCGGTTCGCGGAGCTCGCCCACCGCGTCTGGGGCCCGCTGCGGGCGCACGAGGGAGCCGGCAGGTGAGCGACGGCTTCGACCTCACCGGGCCGCTGCCACGCGGGACGACGCTGCTCGAGGCGAGCGCCGGCACGGGCAAGACGCACACGATCGCCGCGCTCGTCGCGCGCTGGGTCGCCGAGGAGGGGGTGCCGCTCGAGCGCCTGCTGGTCGTCACCTTTGGCCGGGCGGCGACGCGCGAGCTGCGCGAGCGGGTGCGCGAGCGCCTCGTCCGGCTGCACGTCGAGCTCGCCGACCCGGCCGCGGCCCGTTCGGGTGGCGACGAGGTGGTGCGCCACCTGGCCGAGGCGCCCGACGACGAGGTCACGCGCCGGCGGCGGCGGGTGGGCCGGGCGGTGGACGGCTTCGGCGAGGCGACGATCGCCACCGTGCACGAGCTGTGCTCGCAGGTCCTCCTCAGCCTGGGCACCGCTGGCGACCTCGACCCAGGGGTCACGCTGGTGGAGGACGTCGACGACCTGGTCACCGAGGTGGTGGACGACCTCTACCTGCGCAAGTGGGGCCTGGCCGGCTCCGCGCCGCCGATGCTCTCGCGCGCCGACGCGCTGGCGCTGTGCCAGCTGGTGGTCCGCGACGGGCAGGCGGTGCTCGAGCCGGCGGGGGCCGCCCCCGACACCGTCGCCGGGGTCCGCGTGCGGTTGGCCGGCGCGGTGCGCGCGGAGGTCGCCCGCAGGATGACGCTGCGCGGCCTGCTGTCCTACGACGACCTGCTGACCCGGCTGCGCGACGCCCTCACCGACCCCCGCACCGGTCCGGTGGCCCGGCAGCGGTTGCGGGAGCGCTACTCCGTCGTGCTCGTCGACGAGTTCCAGGACACCGACCCGGTGCAGTGGCAGGTGCTCGAGGAGGCCTTCGCCGGCCACGCCACGCTGGTGCTCATCGCAGACCCCAAGCAGGCGGTCTACGCCTTCCGAGGCGCCGACGTCCCGGCGTACCTCGCCGCTGCCGCGAGCGCCGCCACCCGGGCGAGCCTGTCGACCAGCCGCCGCAGCGATCCGGGGCTCCTGCGTGCGCTCGACGCGGTCTTCCGAGAGGCGTCCCTCGGTGAGGGCATCGTCGTCCGCCCGCTCGACGCGGCCCGCTCCACCGCGGAGCTCGTCGCCGAGCCGCGCCCCGCGCCGCTGCGCCTGCGGGTGCTGCCCCGCGATCCGCTCGCCCCCGAGCCCGGGCCGATGGGGGTCGAGACTGCGCGCCCGGCGGTGGTGGCCGACGTGACCCGCGAGGTGGTGGCCCTGCTCGGCCGGGGCGCGCAGCGCGACGGGGACCCCCTCGTCCCGGGGGACATCGGCGTGCTCGTGCGCACCAACAAGCAGGCCGAGCAGGTCCTCGCCGCGCTGCGCGGCGCCGCGGTGCCCGCGGTGGTCGCCGGCAGCGCCAGCGTCTTCGCCACCGAGGCGGCGCAGGACTGGGTCGTGCTGCTGCAGGCAGTCGAGCAACCGCACCGTGCCGGCCGGGTCCGGCGGCTCGCGTTGACCTCCTTCATCGGCTGGAGCGCCGCGGAGCTCGACGCCCGGCCGGCCGACGCGGACCGGCTGGCGTTGCAGGTCCGCGCCTGGGGCCGGGTGCTCGCCGACCGGGGTGTCGCTGCGCTGCTCGAGACGGTCGCCGCTGCGCACGACCTCGCCGCGCAGGTCCTGGGCCGAGAGGGCGGCGAGCGGCTGCTCACGGACCTGCGCCACATCGGCCAGGTGCTGCACACCGCCTCGGTGCACGGCTCGCTCGACGGGATCGGCCTGCTGGGCTGGCTGCGGGCCCGTGTGCGGGGAGCCGGCCGCGACGCCGATGACGAGCGGAGCCGGCGCCTGGAGTCCGATGCCGCTGCGGTGCAGGTGCTCACGCTGCACCGCAGCAAAGGGCTGGAGTTCCCCGTCGTGCTCCTTCCATTCGCGTGGGACCGCTGGACCCCCGACGAGCGGCACCCGCCGGCCGGCGCGCTGCTGCACCGCGACGGCCGGCGGGTGCTGGACGTCGGGGGCCGGGGCTCGGCCGGCTGGAGCGCCAGCCTCGCCACCGCCGCCGCGGAGGACGGCGCCGAGGACCTGCGCCTCGCCTACGTCGGGCTCACCCGGGCCCGCTCGTGGGTGGTCGCCTGGTGGGTCCCCGCCACCACCACCGAAGGCTCCGCCCTGCACCGCCTGCTCTTCGCGCCCGACCCTCAGCACGAGGTCCCGCTGAGCGTGCCGGTGCCACCGGACGACGCTGCGCTGCGCATGTTGCGCGAGCGCGGCGGCGAGGCCTTCGCGGTGGAGGTGATCGCCCCGGGTGAGCCGGTCAGCTGGGTGGTCCCGCCGCAGACGCCGCAGCAGCTCACCGCCGCCCGCTTCGACCGGCCGATCGACGAGCGGTGGCGCCGGACGTCGTACTCAGCGCTGACCGCGGCCGCCCACGAGCTCGGACCGCAGGTCGGCAGCGAGCCGGACGAGACGAGCACCGATGACGAGCCCGATCCCGCTGACCGCGGCAGCCCCACCGCCCACGCCGACGACGCCGGCCTGCGGGCCGTGGTCTCACCGATGGCCGACCTCGCTGGCGGCACCGCCTTCGGGACCCTGGTGCACGGCGTGCTCGAGCACCTCGACCCGAGCCACCCCGAGCTGCTCGCCGCCCTGACCGAACGGGTACGGGTGGAGCAGAGCCGCCTCGGTGGCAGCACCGCCCCAGCGGAGGAGCTGGCTGCCGCGCTGCTCCCCTCGCTGGTCACCCCCCTCGGGTGGCTGACGGCCGGGCGGGCGCTGCGCGACATCGCCGCGGTGGACCGGCTGACCGAGGTCGACTTCGAGCTCCCGCTCGCCGGTGGAGACACCCCCCACGCCGACGTCGGCCTGCACGACCTCGTCCCCCTGCTGCGGCGGCACGTGGCCGCCGACGACCCTCTCGGCGACTACGCGGGCCGGCTCGCCCAGCTCCCCGAGGCGCCGCTGCGCGGGTACCTCACCGGCAGCCTCGATGCCGTGCTCCGGGTGCAGGTCGACGGCGACCAGCGGTTCGTCGTCGCCGACTACAAGACCAACCGCCTGGCCGGGCCGGGCGAGGAGCTCACGGCCTGGCACTACCGCGCATCGGCTCTCGCCCAGGCGATGATGACCTCGCACTACCCTCTGCAGGCCCTGCTCTACAGCGCCGCGCTGCACCGCTGGCTGCGCGGGCGACTCGGGGCGTACGACCCCGGCAGGCACCTGGGCGGTGTCCTCTACCTGTTCCTGCGCGGCATGTGCGGCCCCGACGTGCTCGACGAGACGGGGAGCGCGCCGGGCGTCTTCGGCTGGCGGCCGCCGACGGGGCTCGTCCTCGAGCTGTCGGCCCTGTTGGACGGCCGGCCGGTCGGGAGAGCCTGGTGAGCGAGATCGACAGCTACGACATCTCCCTCGCCCGACGGGCGCAGGGGCTGCTCCGTGACTTCAACACCGCCCAGCTGCTCAGCCCCGCTGACGTGCACGTGGCCCAGCGGCTCGGCCGGCTCGGTGACGAGCGCGATGAGCGGGTCCTGCTCGCCGCGGCGCTCGCAGTGCGCGGCGCCCGGCTCGGCTCGGTCGTGGTGGACCTCGTCCGGGCGGCCGAGACGACGACCGCTGCCAGTGACGCGGACGACGGCAGCGCCGTCGCGGTCGAGGGGCTGCCGTGGCCCGAGCCGGTGGCCTGGCTCGACGCGGTGGCGGCCAGCTCCCTCGTCGCCGTCGGCGACGGTCCCGCCCGAGGTCGCCCGTTGCGCCTGGTCGAGGCGATGGTCTCGCTGGAGCGCTACTGGAGCCAGGAGACCCAGGTCGCCCGCGACATCAGGGCTCTGAGCGAGGCCGAGCCGTTCGCGGTGCAGGAGGGGCGTCTCGCGGCCGGGCTGGCGCGCCTGTTCCCGGACGGCGGGGCGGTCGCGCCGGACCCCCAACGCCTCGCGGCCGCGGTCTGCGCGCTCGGGCACTTGACCGTGCTCGCCGGCGGCCCCGGCACCGGCAAGACGACGACCGTCGCGCGTGTGCTCGCGCTGCTGCACGACGCGCCGGGTGGACCGCCGCGGGTCGCCCTCGCCGCACCGACCGGCAAGGCGGCCGCCCGGCTGACCGAGGCGGTGCACGAAGCCGCGCGGAGCATCGAGGGGCCGGCCGGCGCGTGGCTCGCCGCGCAGTCGGCGAGCACGCTGCACCGCCTGCTGGGGTGGCGCCGTGGCTCGAGCAGCCGGTTCCGACACGACCGCGGCCACCGGCTGCCCTTCGACGTCATCGTGGTGGACGAGACGTCGATGGTGTCACTGACGATGATGGCCCGGCTGCTCGAGGCCGTCCGGCCCGACGCGCGTCTGCTGCTCGTCGGCGATCCGGACCAGCTCGCCTCGGTGGAGGCGGGCGCCGTGCTGGGCGACCTCGTCGGGGCAGCCCGCGCCCCCGGGCGCAGCTCCGCGCTGGTCGAGCGACTGCGCTCGGTCAGCCCCGCTGACGCGGGCCAGTCGAGCCCGCTGGCCACGCCGCTGGACGACGCCGTCGTGCGACTGACCCACGTGCACCGCTTCGACGAGCGCAGCGCCATCGCCGAGCTCGCCGGTGCAGTGCGGCGCGGCGACCCGACCACCGCCCTCGCGCTGCTGCGCGCCGGCAGCGGCGGGCTCGAGCTCGTCGAGGTCGCGGACGAGGCCCCCGTACCCGTCGAGGCGCTGGTCGGTCTGCGCGCCGACGTGATCAGTGCCGGGCGGGCAGCCGTGGACGCCGCCCGGCGCGGGGACGCGGCGGGCGCGGTGCGGGCGCTGGAGGAGCACCGGGTGCTGTGCGCACACCGTCGCGGGCCGCGGGGGGAGCAGCACTGGTCGGCGCGCATCGCGGAGTGGCTCGCCGAGGAGGTCGGCACCCCGCCCCGGGTGGACGGGCGGTACGTGGGGCAGCCGCTCCTCGTGACGGCCAACGACTACGACGCGCAGGTCTTCAACGGTGACACCGGGATCGTCGTCGACGGGCCGCAGGGGATGGTCGCCGCCTTCGGCCGCGGAGCGCAGCCGGTGCTCGTACCGCTCGCGCGCCTCGGCGACGTGGTGGCCCTGCACGCGATGACGGTGCACCGCAGCCAGGGCAGCCAGCTGCAGCGCGTGACCGTGGTGCTCCCGCCGGCCGCGTCGCCGCTGGCCACCCGGGAGACGCTCTACACGGCTGTCACCCGAGCGCGCCGGCACGTGCGGGTGGTCGGCTCGGCGGAGGCGCTCACCGCGGCGATCGACCGCCCCGTCGCACGCGCCTCCGGGCTCGGTCGGCGGCTGGCGCCGCGGTGACCCAGCGGGTCCGTGGCGGAGCAGGTCGACGAGGCGCCCGGAGGTCTGAGTGAGCAGCAAGCACCCGCCGGACGGCCGAGCGACCGCCGACGGTGCCACGGCGGAGATCGACTGGGCGGCTCGGGGGCGTGACCTGCGCGCCGGCGCGGACCTGGAGGCGCCGCTCACCGACGCCGTCGCGGGCCACCTGCTGAGCCTGGTGGGCTCCGCACCGAGCGCGGCTGACGTCGGCACCGGGGGCGGCGGGATGGCGCGCAGCCTCGCCCGGCTCGGCGCGCGGGTCGACGCCGTCGACCGGGTCGCCGAGCTCCTCCAGCAGCTCGACGAGCCGGGTGTGCGCGCCGTGCCAGGCGAGCTGATGGCGCTGGCCCGACCGGCCAGCGGGTACGACGTCGTCTGGGCGGCAGCGGTGCTGCACCACCTGCCCGACCAGCAGGTCGGTGTCGACCACCTCGCCTCGCTGCTCGCGCCCGGTGGCGTGCTCGCAGTGAGCGAGGGCGGCCTGCCCGTGCGGACCCTGCCGCGTGACCTCGGCGTCGGGCGACCGGCCCTCGAGACGCGGCTCGACGCCGCGCAGGCGGTGTGGTTCGAGGAGCAGGTGCGAGCCGGCCAGCCGCGGATGACCTACGACTGGAGCACGTCGCTGCGTCGCGCGGGGCTGGCGGAGGTGACCAGCCGTACCTGGCTGACCGACCTGCCGGCCCCGCTCGGCGGGCTGGCGCGCCGGTGGGTGGCGGACCGGCTGACCGCGGCGCGACGGCGGCTCGGCTGCCACGTGGCTGCCGAGGACGTGGCCACGCTGGACCGGCTGCTCGACGAGGACGACGAGATGTGGGTCGGCCGGCGCGAGGACATATTCATCCTCAGCCCGCGGTGCGTGCACCTCGGCCGGCGGGAATCCGCACCGCCGCCGCCGCGCTGAGCCAGACATGCGCATCGACGTCTGGTCCGACGTGGTCTGCCCGTGGTGCTACATCGGCAAGCGACGGCTCGAGGCCGCGATCCGGGAGCTCCCGCCGCGGGCCGAGGTCGAGGTCGTCTGGCACAGCTTCGAGCTGGACCCGGCGGCGCCCCGGCGGACCGAGGGGCGGCTCGCCGAGCGCCTCGCCGCCAGGTACGGCATGTCGGTCGCCGACGCCGAGGCCACCCAGGCACGGCTGACCCGGCTGGCCGCCGCCGAGGGGCTGAGGTTCGACGTCGACCGCGCCCAGGGCGGCAGCACCTTCGACGCGCACCGCCTGGTCCACCTCGGTCTCGAGCGCGGTGTCCAGGACGCCGTCAAGGAGCGCTTGATGCGCGGTTACTTCACCGAGGGCGCGGCGGTGGGCGAGCCGGAGACCCTGGTCGGGCTGGCGGTCGAGGCGGGTCTGGACGAGGCGGAGGCGCGCGAGGTGCTCAGCGGTGACACCTACGCCGGCGCGGTGCGGCAGGACGAGCAGCAGGCCCGCCGCCTGGGCATCAGCGGGGTGCCCTTCTTCGTCATCGACGGCCGGTACGGCGTGAGCGGCGCCCAGCCGAGCGAGGCCCTGCTGGAGGTCATGACCACCGCGTGGGACGAGGCGCACCCCGCACCCGTGCTGGTCGGCGGACCGGGCGAGGCGTGCGAGGGCGACGCCTGCGTCGTCTGACGGCCAGCGCCGATCGGGCTAGCGTGCCCGAGGTGCAGGTCACCGTGCAGCACCAGCCGGAGCACGACCGGTACGACGCCCTGGTGGAGCAGCCGGCCGGCCGCACCGTCTACCGGCCGCAGGACCGCGCCACGTGGGCCTTCGTGCACACCGAGGTCGATGATGACTACGCCCACCACGGCGTCGCCACGCAGCTCATCGGGGGAGCCCTCGACGACGTGCGCAGCAAGGGGATCAAGGTGCTGCCCGACTGCCCCTTCGTGCGGGCCTTCATCGCCGAGCACGAGGATTACGTCGACCTGGTGCCGGTGGCCCAGCGCTCCCGCTACGGGGTGTGACGGCGTGACCCGGCAGCTCCGGGTCGTCATCGACGGCGCTGACCCAGCCGCGCTCAGTCGCTGCTGGGCGCTCGCGCTCGGGTCCCGTGGAGGAGCCGCCACCACCCGGCTTCCCGACGTCGGGCGCCGCGCTGGCCGCCGGGCGAGCGTGCCGCGTGAGGTCGAGGAGCTCCTGAGCACGTCCTGGTGCTCGCGGCCTCGGGGGCAACGAGCTCTGCCTGGTCTGACCGTCTAGACCGCCCGCCGGCCGGGGAGGCTGCCGGTATGAGCACCCAGCCGCCAGCCGGCCGCACGACCACCCCCGAGCCGCACGAGGGCATCGACCCGTACGACAACGCGGAGTCGGCCGACCGCGACGCGCACGAGAGCCAGCCGGTCTCCCGGGCGAGCGCCAGCGGGCCGGTGACCGTCGGGAGCGAGCCGGGGCCGGAGCAGGTCGGCTCGCCGCTGCACGGCGGGACCAGCGACGGGTTCGTGCTCGCCGGCGTGACGATCAGCGAGGCCGACGCGGCCGAGGCCGTCCCGGGGGACACCGGGCCCGAGAGCCCTGGCGAGCGGCGCTGATGCAGTACTCCGCGCTCGGCGGCACCGGCCTGCAGGTCTCCCGGATCTGCCTGGGCTGCATGAGCTACGGCGAGCCCGCCCGCGGCACCCACGCATGGTCGCTGCCCGAGGAGCAGTCGCTGCCCTTCTTCCGCCGCGCCGTCGAGCTGGGCATCACCTTCTTCGACACGGCCAACGTCTACTCGGACGGCAGCAGCGAGGAGATCACCGGCCGGGCGCTGAAGCGCTACGCGCGCCGCGAGGAGGTGGTGCTGGCCACCAAGCTCAACGGCAGGATGGGGCCGGGACCGGGGGAGTCGGGGTTGTCGCGCAAGGCGGTCATGGCCCAGGTCGACGCGAGCCTGCAGCGCCTCGACGTCGATTACATCGACCTCTACCAGATCCACCGCTGGGACTCTCGTACGCCGATCGAGGAGACGGTCGAGGCGCTGTCGGACGTCGTGCGGGCGGGCAAGGTGCGCTACCTCGGGGCCTCGTCGATGTGGGCGTGGCAGCTGGCCAAGGCGCTGCACGTGGCCGAGCTGCGCCGGCTCGTGTCGTTTGTGAGCATGCAGGACCACTACAACCTGCTCAACCGCGAGGAGGAGCGGGAGATGCTCCCGCTCTGCGCCGACGCGGGGCTCGGCGTGATCCCGTGGAGCCCGCTGGCACGCGGGCGGCTGACCAAGGACTGGGACGCGGAGACAGCCCGCTCGGAGACCGATGACTTCGGGAAGGCGCTCTACGACAGCGCCGCCGATGCGCCGATCGTCGACGCGGTGACGTCGGTGGCGGCTGCCCGGGGCATCCCGCGGGCGCAGGTGGCGCTGGCCTGGCTGCTCGGCAAGCCGGTCGTGACGGCGCCGATCATCGGCGCGACGAAGATGGCGCACCTCGAGGACGCGGTGGCCGCGGTCGACGTGCACCTCACCGACGAGGAGGTCATGGCGCTCGAGGCGCCCTACACCCCGCACCCGGTCGTCGGTTTCCAGTAACCCGCTGGCAGACTGGGGTCATGCGCCGCACCGTCTACACCGAGGACCACGAGGCCTTCCGCGACAGCGTCCGGGGCTTCGTCCAACGCGATGTCGTGCCCCACCTCGAGCGCTTCCGCGAGGAGCGGGCCATCGACCGGAAGACCTGGCTGCAGGCGGGCGAGGCGGGGCTCCTCGGGACGGGCATCGGTGAGCAGTGGGGGGGCGGCGGCGAGCCGGACTTCCGCTACAACGCGGTCGTCAACGAAGAGCTCTCGGCCGTGAGCGCCGCTCTCGCCTCGAGCTTCACCATCCACACCGACATCGTCGCGCCCTACCTCACCGAGCTGACGACGCCCGAGCAGCGCGACAGATGGCTGCCCGGCTTCGTCAGCGGCGAGACGGTCACCGCGATCGGGATGACGGAGCCCTCCGGCGGGACCGACCTCGCGGCGTTGAAGACCACCGCGGTCCGCGACGGCGACGCCTTCGTGCTCAACGGCTCCAAGACCTTCATCACCAACGGGTACGGCTGTGACCTCGTCGTCGTCGCGGCCCGTACGGGTGCTCCCGACAGCCGCGCCCGCGGCATCTCGTTGATCGCGGTCGAGGCTGGGGCGCAGGGCTTCTCGCGCGGCCGCAAGCTTCACAAGGTCGGTCAGCCGGAGGCCGACACGGCGGAGCTCTTCTTCGACGACGTATGGGTGCCGGTCACCAACCTGCTCGGTGAGCTCGACCGCGGCTTCCCCGCGATGATGCAACGGCTCGCGCAGGAGCGGCTCTCGTGCGCGATCAGCAACGTCGCGCACGCCGCTGCGGTCTTCGACGAGACGCTCACTTACATCAAGGAGCGCAAGGCTTTCGGGCAGCCGATCGGCAGCTTCCAGGCCAACAAGCACCGGGTCGCTGACCTTCGTACGCAGCTCGATGTGGCCCGTGCCTTCGTCGACGCGTGCCTCGACGCGCACACCCGCGGTGAGCTCACCGCGGTCGACGCGGCCAAGGCCAAGCTGTGGAGCAGCGAGGCGCAGAACGACGTGATCGACGCCTGCGTGCAGCTCTACGGCGGGTACGGCTACATGGAGGAGTACCGCGTCGGGCGCGCCTGGGCCGACGCCAGGGTGTCGCGGATCTGGGCCGGCAGCAACGAGATCATGCGGGAGATCGTCGGGCGCGACCTCGGGCTGTAGCCGGCGGCTACCTCTGGCTTGCCAGTGCCTTCGGGAAGATGTCGCTGCCCTGCAGTGCCTTCCGCAGCGGGGACACCAGCTCGTCCAGGCGGGTGCACCCCTGCGCGCCGAGGTGCTCCCACCCGGCCATCGCCGCGGTGAGCGTCTGCTCCTCGATCTCCGCCTTGAGCGCGGTGCCAGCCTCGGTGAGCGTCGGCTCCTCGCCCGAGGTCACCAGACCGCGCTCGCGCAGCACGCCCGCCGCGTCGCTCCATGCCTCCGCCGGCCAACCGCGGGTGGCCTTGAGGAAGGGCAGCATGCCGCTGGACAGCCCGTGCAGCAGCAGTGCCGGCACCGGGTCCAGATCGGCCAGGACGAGGGTGGCGAGGTGGCCGTCGCCGCGGTGCTCCCGCAGCAACGTGGCGGTGTGCCACAGGGCCGTGAGCGGCTCCGCGGGCTCGGTCAGCGAGGCGTGCGCGGCGTAGAGCGGACGCGCCGGCAGGCTCAGCCCGGCGCAGGCCGTGCGGGCCAGGTCGAGCGCCTCGGTGACGTCCGGGTCACCGAGCACGCGGTGCAGCGCGGCGCCGACGCCGGCCCGCCGCGCGGCCACGACCCGCTCCGGGGACGCGGTCTCCCACGCGGCCGGCAGGACGTAGGCCACCAGCGTCGGGTTGAAGACGTAGAACGTCGCGGCGGTGAGCTCCGCCGACGCCCACCCCATCGCCGCCGCCCGAGCGGGGAAGTACGCGAGCTGCTCGTGCAGACCGAGCGCGACGTACGCCGCCTTGGGCTCGGGCGCGAAGTACCCGACGGTGTGGATCGTCTCCAGGGAGCGGTGGCAGCGGGTCGCAAGTGCGCGCAGGTCTGAGGTCACCGCTGGCACCGTACGGAGGGTCACCCCGCCGTGCGGTCCCGGGCAACGCACACCGACCGTGACGGTGGACAGGGCGGGACGCGCCGCTCAGCGATTCCGGCGGGTGATGGCCACGCCGGTGAGGCACAGCACACCGCCCAGGAGTGCGACCCCCGGCGGGGTCTCACGCAGCACCAACCACCCGAGCAGGACGACCAGCGGCGGGACGAGGTAGGTCGTCGCACCCATTCTGCCGGCGGTCGTGCGGGCCAGCGCGTACGCCCACGTCGTGAAGGCCACCGCCGTCGGGAAGGCCCCGAGGTAGACCGCCCAAGCCAGCGCACCACCGCTCGCGTGCCGGGCGTCGTGGGCCAGCGACCCGGCCCAGGGCAGCGTCGCCACCACCCCGATCGTGCAGGCCGCCCAGGTCACCTGCAGCGGGGACAGCGTGCGCAGCAGGGGCTTCTGAGCGATGACGCCACCGGCGTAGGCCATCGCTGTGATGATGCAGAGCGCCACCCCGGTCGCGGACGCACCGCCGCGGGCGGTCGCGAGCCCGATGACCACCGTGCCGGCGAAGGCGACCCCGGCGCCGGTCAGCAGCGAGCGGGGGAAGCCCTCGCGGAGCACGACGCCGGCGAGCAGGGCGATGAGCACCGGACCGAGGTTGACGAGCATCGCGGCGGTGCCGGCGTCGACCCGACGCTCGGCCGCGTTGAGGGAGACGTTGTAGGCACCGAACCACAGCAGCCCGCACACGAGCAGCCCAGGCAGGTGGCGCGCGGGGGGGAGCGGCTCCCGGCGGACCAGCATCACGATGCCGAGCACGATGCTGCCCACCGCCAGCCGGGCGAGTGCCAGGGAGCCGGCGGACAGGTCGTGCCCGGCGGAGCGCACGCCGACGAAGGCCGAGGACCACAGCAGCACGGTCACCGCGGCGGCCACGAGCGGCAGTCGGGAGGTACGGGTCGGCGCTGCCGCAGTCGGCGCAGGCGTCTCGGTGACGGTCACCCACCCAGCCTGCCCGCTGGTGCCCCCGGGCCCTCGCGGGTCTGCGGCCCGGCGTTCCGGCGCAGCCTCCGTACGCTGGGGATCGGTATGGACGAGTCGCCCCCTCTGACGATCGGCGGACTTGGGGCTCGTCTCGGCGCCCTGACCCTGCGCGACGAGCAGCGCCTCGGTCGGCGCCTCGACGGGCTGCGCTCGGGGCGGGACCCCGGCCGCCGCACCGCCGCGCTGGGCCGGTTCGCCGCCGACGTCGAGGTCGCCGAGCGACGCGTCGCGGCTCGCCGGGCGGCCGTGCCAGCACTGCACTACCCCGAGCAGCTCCCCGTGAGCCAGCGCCATGACGAGCTGCTGGCCGCACTGCAGGACCACCAGGTCGTCGTGGTCGCGGGGGAGACCGGGAGCGGCAAGACCACCCAGCTGCCGAAGATGCTGCTGGAGGCCGGGCGCGGTGTCCGCGGGATGATCGGGCACACGCAGCCGCGCCGCATCGCCGCCCGCGCGGTCGCCGAGCGGCTGTCCGAGGAGCTCGGCACGCCGTTGGGTGGCGCAGTGGGTTACCAGGTGCGCTTCACCGACCAGGTCTCCGACACGACGCTGGTCAAGCTGATGACCGACGGCGTGCTGCTCGCGGAGGTGCAGCGCGACCGCACGCTCCTCGCGTACGACACCATCATCATCGACGAGGCGCACGAGCGCAGCCTGACCATCGACTTCCTGCTCGGTCTGCTGAGCCGCCTGCTGCCGCGCCGCCCCGACCTGAAGGTGGTCGTGACGTCGGCCACGATCGACCCGCAGCGCTTCGCCGCGCACCTCGGCGGCGCACCGGTCGTCGAGGTCTCGGGCCGCACCTTCCCGGTCGAGGTCCGCTACCGCCCGCTGGTCGCCGAGCGCCCGGAGACCGAGGACCGCGACCCGGTGCAAGGGGTGGTGGACGCGGTCGACGAGCTGGCGACGGAGGGGCCCGGCGACGTGCTCGTCTTCCTCTCCGGAGAGCGCGAGATCCGCGACACGGCCGACGCTCTCCTCGCGCGTGACCTCGCCCGCACCGAGGTGGTCCCGCTCTACGCGCGGCTGTCCGCCGCAGAGCAGCACCGCGTCTTCGAGCCGCACACCGGCCGGCGGATCGTGCTCGCCACCAACGTCGCGGAGACGTCGCTGACCGTGCCCGGCATCCGCTACGTCGTCGACCCCGGTACGGCCCGCATCAGCCGGCTCAACCGCCGCACCGGGGTGCAGCGGCTGCCGATCGAGGCGATCAGCCGGGCCTCCGCCGGCCAGCGCGCCGGCCGCTGCGGGCGGGTGGCGGACGGCATCTGCATCCGGCTCTACTCGGAGGAGGATTTTCTCTCCCGCAGCGAGTTCACCGACCCGGAGATCCTGCGTACGGGGCTCGGCGCCGTCATCTTGCAGATGGCATCGCTCGGTCTCGGCGAGGTGACCGACTTCCCTTTCCTGGACCCGCCCGACCGTCGCGCGGTCGCCGACGGAGTGCGGCTGCTGGAGGAGCTGGGCGCCCTGCGCCCCGGTGCCGATGGGTCCGGCGGCACTGGCGGGAGGCTGACCGAGGTCGGTCGTCGGCTCGCCCGGTTGCCGGTCGACCCGCGACTCGGCCGGATGCTGCTCGAGTCCCAGGCGCAGGGCTGCACCGCGGAGCTGCTCGTCATCGTCAGCGGGCTGTCGATCCAGGACCCGCGTGAGCGGCCGGTCGACAAGCCGGCCCAGGCGGCGGAGCTGCACGGTCGCTTCACCGACGGCAGCTCCGACGCCACCCCGTACCTCGCCCTGTGGCGGCACCTCCGCGAGCAGCAGGACGAGCTGTCCAGCAGCGCGTTCCGCCGGATGTGCAAGCGAGAGATGCTGAGCTGGCTGCGTGTGCGGGAGTGGCAGGACCTGCACGGCCAGCTGAGCCGTGTCGCCCGCGAGCTGGGTCTCGAGGTGCTCGACCAACCTGCCGACGCCGCCGCTGTGCACCGCGCCATGCTCGCCGGGCTGCTGGCGCACGTCGGCACCTACGACGCCGACCGGCGTGACTACCTGGGCGCCAGAGGTGCCCGCTTCGCGATCAACCCCGGGTCGGCGCTGGTGCGCAGGCACCCCCGCTGGGTCGCCGCGGCTGCGCTGGTCGAGACCACCCGGCTGTGGGCCCGCGGGGTCATCCCCACCGATCCGCTCGACGTCGAGCGGATCGCCCCCGAGCACCTGCTCGTCCGCTCCTTGGCCGAGCCGCACTGGTCACGCCGCCGGGGCGCCGCCGCGGCCCTCGAGTGGGTCACCATGCTCGGCCTGCCGTTGGTGACCGGCCGCCGGACGGACCTCGCCCGCCATGACCCGGCGCTGGCACGCGAGCTCTTCATCCGGCATGCGCTGGTCGAGGACGACTGGGAGACCCATCACCGTTTCGCCGCGGAGAACCGGCGCCTGCTGGCCGAGGTGGCGGAGCTGGGGGAGCGGTTGCGGCGCTCCCTCGAGCCGGACGACGACGCGCTGGTCGCCTTCTTCGACCAGCGGGTGCCGGTCGAGGCGACCGGCGCCCGTGCCTTCGATGCCTGGTGGAAGACGCAGCGGCACAGGACGCCCGACCTGCTCACCTACCCCCGCGCACTGCTGGTGCCGGAGGAGCCCGACGCGGACAGCCACCCCGACCGATGGCAGGTCGGTGACCTGGCGCTGCCCCTGTCCTACGCGCACGCGCCCGGCGAGGAGGAGGACGGCGTGACCGTGCTCGTGCCGGTCGCCGTGCTCGACCGGCTGCGCGACAGCGATTTCAGCTGGGAGGTCCCTGGCCTGCGGCACGAGCTGGTGACCGCGCTGCTGCGGGGGCTGCCCAAGGACCTACGCCGCAGCATCGGGCCGGCTCCTGACGCGGCCACCCTGCTGCTCGCACGGTTGGGCGACCAGCAGAGCGCCGCCGACCGCGAGCCGCTGCTCGACGCGCTGGCCCGCGAGCTGAGGCGAGCGACGGGCGTCATCGTGCCCCGCGCGGCCTGGCGGCCGGATGCCCTGCCCGAACACCTGCGCGTCGGCTTCTCCGTCCGTGACGACGACGACCACGAGCTCGCGCGTGGGCGTGATCTTGCTGCCCTGCAGGCGCAGCTGCGACCTCAGGCCCGGCAGGCCATCGCCGCGGCGACCGGCCTGGAGCGGGAGCGACTGCAGCGCTGGGACTTCGGAGATCTTCCCCGTACGGTCTCGCGGGTGTCGGGGGGCCTGACCGTCGTGGGGTACCCGTCGCTGGTGGCCGAGCAGGGTGGCGCGGCCGTCCGCGTGCTCGGCACCGCGGCTGAGCAGGCCGCTGCGATGCCCGCCGGCACGCGTCGGCTGCTGCAGCAGGTGCTCCCCTCGCCGGTCAAGGGGTTGCAGCGCCGGCTGGCGCTCACGACCCAGCTGGCTCTGTCGCGCAGCCCGCACGGCTCCGTAGCCGAGCTGCTGATCGACTGCAGCGCAGCCACGCTCGACGCCCTCATCGTGGACGCCGGTGGGCCGGCGTGGGACCAGGTGGGCTTCGAGCGGCTGCGCGATGTGGTGCGGCCGCGGCTCGACGCTGCGCTGCTCGACACCGTCACGCGCGTCGCCGATGTGCTCGCGGCGGTCACCCGCGTCGAAGCACGAGTGGACGGGCTGCGGGCGCCGGCGTTGCTGGCGTCGGTCGCGGACATGCGCGCGCAGCTGACCGGGCTCGTGCACCGCGGCTTCGTCGCCGAGGTGGGGGTCCGGCGGCTGCGCGACCTCGAGCGGTACCTCACCGGGCTGGAGCGTCGCCTCGACGGCCTCGCGACCGACCCGCAGCGCGACATCGCTCGGACGGCAAGGGTTCAGGCCGAGCAGGTGGGGTACGAGCAGTGGCTCGCGGCTCTCACCCCCGGCGACCGGGCGCGGCCGGAGGTGGCCGAGGTGCAGTGGATGCTAGAAGAGCTGCGGCTGAGCCTCTTCGCCCAAGGCGTGCGCACCGCCTACCCCATCAGCGAGCAGCGCATCGCCCGGGCGATGGAGGCGGTGGGGTGAGCGAGGGCCGCCGCCGGCCTCAGCCCAGCCCGGCCGCGCGGCGGGAGCCCGCCCTGGTCCTGAGCGGGGTGGGCACGACCCTGTCGGGGAACCGGTGGAGCACCTCCGACTCGAGGGCCAGCATGCGCCGGGTGTGCGCGGCGAGCGCGTCCTCGCTGCCGTGGAAGAAGGTCTCGGCGCGCGTCTCGTGCAGGTGCGCGAGCTCGCGCAGCACCGTCTCGTCGTCGAGGGTGGTCGGGTCGATGCCGCCGGTCGCCGGGGTGGTCATGCGTGCCCCGTGCCCCGCGGCAGCGGCTCCTAGGCGTGCGGACCGCGGGGGGCCCGCCACCCGAGCACCTCAGCATCACCAAGCAGGCCACCAGCGATCCGGTGCAGCACCTCGTTGACCGCGGCCACCCCTCGCGTGTCGACGACTCCAGCGACCGGCGAGCCGGCCTGCTCGTCCTCACCCGACGGGGCCACGCCTGCACCGACGCTGCCCGGGCTGCCGCCTCTGACACCTGGCGCGGACGGGGAGCAAGGGCTCACCCCTGAGCACCCCCTCGAGCTCCATGCCGCTCTCAGCGCCAGCGCAAGCCCGAGGCGGCTCCGCCCCGCCTGGTGATGCTGAGGAACAGGTGCCGCCAGCCGCTGCCACGACTACGTCACCTGCGCGTGGTGCGCCCCCGCCACGGCGCTGCCCGACCGCTCGGCTCGCCCCGCGGCGCGAGCACCACGCCCGGTCACGACATCGAGGAGGGCCACCGCCAGCGCGAGGACGATGAAGATGGTGATGACGACGAGGGCGTCCCGGAAGGCGACGGCGTAGTCGCCACGTGAGCTCGCCACATGGCTGAAGAAGACCGACCCGATGGCCGCGATGCCGGCTGCGGACCCGATCCGCTGGCCGGTCTGCAGCACGCCCCCCGCCGAGCCCGCCCGCGCGACCGGCGCCTCGGCGAGCGTCAGCGTGATGTTCGGCGTGATGACGAGACCGCTGCCGAGCCCAGCGAAGAGCAGGGGTGCGACGGTCACCCAGCCGATGTCGTGGCCGGGCACCTGCTGCACCGCGATCCACGTACCCACCAACCCGGCAACCACCATGGCCAACCCGACGGCCACCAGTGGGCGCCCCACCTCGGTCACCCTGCGGCCACCCAGAGGGGCGGCGATCGCCGTACCCAGCGCGAAGGGGGTGACGGCCAGCCCGGCGACCAGGGCGGTGTAGTGCAGCCCGGACTGCAGGAACAGCGTGTAGGTGAAGAAGATGCCGGTGAAGCCGGCGAAGTAGAGCAGCCCCAGCGACGCACCGAGGGAGTACGACCTGATGCGGAAGAGCTCGAGGTCGACCACCGGCTGCTTGCCCTGCCGGCCATAACGCCTCTCCCACAGTAGGTACGACACCAACGACAGCGCGGCGGGCACGAGCAGGAGCCACTTGGCGGACCCGTGCCACTGCTGCTCCTCGACGAAGGGCAGCAGCAGCATGATGACCGCCGCACCGAGCAGCACGACACCCACCGGGTCGAGGTCCTGCTTGCCCCGCTCCGCCTTCGTCCGTGCCTGGTGCGCGATCACCTTGTGCGCCAACACCATCGCCACGATGCCGACCGGCAGGTTGACGAAGAAGATCCAGCGCCATCCCTCGCCCACGCCGAAGGCCTTGATGAGCAGACCCCCGACCACCGGGCCGACCGCCGTGGACAGCCCGACGGTGAGCCCGAAGCGCCCGAAGGCCTTGCCCCGCTCCTTGCCCCGGAAGCTGTTCTGGATGATGCCCGAGATCTGCGGCGTGAGGAAGCCCCCACCGATGCCTTGCACGAGGCGCGCCACGATCAGGGTGAAGGCCGTCGGCGCGAGCCCGCAGGCCGCGCTCGCAGCGGTGAAGAGCGCCAGCCCGAAGATGAAGACCGGCCGGCGCCCGCGGGCGTCACCGAGGCGGCCGGCCGGGACGAGCACCAGGCCGAAGGTGAGGGCGTACCCGCTGACCACCCACTGCAGGTCGCTCTCGGTGGCGTGCACGCCGGTGCGGATGCTGTCGAGCGCGACGTTGACGATGCTCACGTCCAGCAACGTCATGAACCCGGCGATCAGGCAGATGGAGAGGGCCTTCCAGCGCCGCGGGTCAGGCTCGCCAGCGCCAGCCTGCGGGTCGGTGCGCTCCTGCGTCGCGGCGCTCACCGGGTCAGGCCACGTCGAAGTCTTCCGGGTCCGGCCCGAGCCGTCCCTCGGCCGTCCCCCTGCGGCCGTGCAACGCACTGATCGCACCGACGTCGGCCGGTTCCAGCTCGAAGTCGAAGATCTCGAAGTTGGAGCGGATCCGCGCCGGCGTCGACGACTTCGGGAAAACGATGTTGCCGAGCTGGATGTGCCAGCGCAGGATGACCTGGGCCGGCGTCTTGCCCAGCCGTGTGGCCAGCTCGGTGATGGTGACGTCGCCGAGCAGGTCACCGCCCTGACCGAGCGGGCTCCATGCCTCGGTGTGGATGTCATGCTCGGCGAGGTAGCCGCGCAGCGTCTCCTGCGTGAAGTACGGGTGCAGCTCGACCTGGTCGACGGCGGGGACCACCGTCGTCTCGGCGAGCAGCCGCTCGAGGTGCGCCTGGGTGAAGTTGCTGACGCCGATCGCACGGGCCCGACCGGTGGCGTAGACCTCCTGCAGCGCAAGCCATGCGGTGACGTACCCGTCGCGCTTGGGGACCGGCCAGTGGATGAGGTAGAGGTCGACCCGGTCGAGCCCAAGCCGCTCCAGGCTCGTCTCGAAGGCCTCCGCGGCACGCGCGTGGTCGGCGTTCCACAGCTTGGTGGTGATGAAGAGCTCGTCGCGGGGGATGCCGCTGTCCGCGATCGCCTGCCCCACCGCCTTCTCGTTGCGGTACGCGGCCGCGGTGTCGATGTGGCGGTACCCGACCTCGAGCGCGGTGGAGACGGTCTGACGGGTCTCCTCAGGCGGCACCTGGAAGACACCGAAGCCGAGCTGCGGGATCGCCACGCCGTTGTTGAGCGTCAAGGACGGGGTGGGGGTCGTCGTCGTCACCCGGTGAGCGTCTCCCGCTCGGTGCACGCGCAACCGCCCGTGGCGCTCAGGCGAAGGACATCGTCCCGTAGGTGTTGCAGAAGCCGAGCATGGTGATGGTGACCAGCACCGCGATGACCACGATGGCGGCCACGGCCATGCCCCGTCCGTGCCGGCCGCCCATCGCCGGAGGCATGTAGGCCAGCGGCAGCGGGCCCCGCTGGGCCAGCACCGGGTCGGGCAGCGCGGCGGGGTCGAGCACCTGCCCGTCGGCCGCGAGCGCGAGCGCGGTGAGCTCCTCGTCGCTGATCCCGCCCTCGACCAGGTCGGTGCCGTCGCGCTGCACGTCCGCCACCAACGTCATGCCCGTGACGGTACGCCGGTCACCGCCCGCCGCCGTAGGTGCGCGCAGCCGTCGAGGAGCCGCCCCGCTCGGGACGGCCCCGTCGCGAGGTCCACCGCCATTGCACCGAGATGCGGCCGGTGGTCAGACCGCGCACGGGAGGCACTCCGTGCAACCAGTCGGCCTGGGCGCGGCCGCCCATGACGAGGAGATCCCCGCTGCCGGGCAGCACATCTCGGGCTGCGCCGCTGCTGTGGGCCGGCTGCAGCGTCCAGGGGCGGGTCGCCCCGAGGGTGAGCACAGCGATGACCGTCTCGTCGCACCAGCGCATGTCGCTGTCGCGGTGCGCGCCCATCGCGTCCCTCCCGTCGCGGTAGAAGGACAGCCCCATGCCCTCCAGCGGCACGCGGTAGAGCCGGCGCAGCGCCGTGTCGGCCTCGGCGAGCGCCGGGTGCGGCGCCAGCCGGCCGCCGCGGGCGCTGGCATGCAGCCGGGGCTCGGACCACCGGTGGTCGTAACGCCAGACCGTCCCCTGTTGCCACGCCAACCCGGTGGCAAGGGCGTCGTAGACCTCCTGCGGGTCGCGCAGCCAACCACGGCCCACGTCCACCCAGCTGGCCGCGTCGAGCGGCTCGCGCGTGAGCGCGCCGACGACCCAGGGCGACGCTGCGCTCACCCGCCCATCCTGGCCGAACCCCGGCTGGGTGGGGCGAGGAGGATCAGGCGTGGGAGACCTCGGCCCCGGGGCAGGGCACCGGTTGTGCCGCGGGGTCGCAGCGGCCGGGAGGGTGACGGGAGGAGTGCGGTGACGACGACGCTGCCCGGCCGCGGCGCGGGTGCCGGCACCGTCGGCAACGACCCGGTCGAGGCCCCCGGCGATCGCGACGCGCTGCCGTTGCGAGAGCCGGTCAGGGTGCCGCTGCCCCGCCGCCTGCGCCGCTTCGGCCCGGCCGCCGAGGAGCCCTACCGCCGCCGCACCAGTGACGCCGTCCGGGTCGCCGTGACCGTGGTGGCCCTCGCCCTGCTGCAAGAGCGGGTCGGCCACGTCAGCGCGGCGCAGCGTGACCTCTTCGACGCCTTCAACTCCCTGTCCGACGGCACCAGACCGGCAGCCCGCCTGCTCTACGACCTCGGCGGCCTGTGGGCCGCGGCCCTCGTCGTCGCGGCGGCCGTGCTCGCGCGCCGCTGGCGGCTGGGCCGCGACCTGCTCGTCGCCGGGCTCGTCGCCTGGCTGCTCGCCCGCGGCATCGCCCTCGCCGTCGGCGGTGACCTGCGCCACCACATCAAGGCGGTCGTGCGCGCCCACGTCGTCCCCGGCTTCCCGAGCACCCACCTCGCGCTCGTCACCGCCGTGGTGCTCACCGCTGCGCCCTACGTCACCCGGGTGACGCGCTGGGTGGGCGGTGTGCTCGTCGCGTCGATCGTCCCCTGCGCGCTCTACCTGGGTGTGGCGCTGCCCGTCGACCTGACCGGCGGCCTCGTCCTCGGGTGGGGCGTCGCCGCCCTGGTGCACTACGCCTTCCGCTCACCGGCCGGCCGCCCGACCGCGGCCCAGGTCGCGACGGCGCTGCACGACCTCGGGGTGCAGGCGCGGGGCGTGCACCTCGCTCCTGAGCAGCCCGCCGGCGCGACGCTGATGCTCGGGCGCGACGCGGCGGGGCCGCTGCGGATCGCGGTGCTCGGCCGGGACGAGACCGACGCGCGCCTGCTGTCCTCGCTCTGGCGCACGCTCGCCTACCGCGACCCCGGGCCGAGCCGGGCCGTCGGGCGGCGCCGCCGGGTCGAGCGGTGGGCCTACCTGCTGCTGCTCGCGCGGGATCGCGGGGTGCGTACCCCCGAGCTGGTGGCAGCAGGCGTCGGGGGGCCGGGCGTGGCGCTGCTGTGCACCCGGGTGATCGGCGGCACTGTCCTCGCCGAGGCCGACGACGCGACGGTCGACGACGCGCTGCTGGGCCGGGTGTGGACGCAGGCGGTGCGCCTGCGGGCCGCGCGGGTGGCGCACGGTGCGCTCGACACCGGGCACATCGTGCTGAGCCCGGACGGGCCCTACGTCGTCGGCTTCGGCTCGGCCGGCGCGGGCACCCAGGCGCAGCTCGACGTCGACGCGGCGCAGCTGCTCATCAGCACCGCGCTGCACGTCGGGGAGCGGCGCGCGATCGCCGCCGCGCGGGCCCTGTCGGCACCAGCGCTCGCCCGGCTGCTGCCCTTGCTCCAGCCGGCCGTGCTGCCACGGTCCGCGCGCCAGCGCAGCGAGCGAGGGCGCCGCTCCCTCACCGAGGCCGTCGACGCGCTGCGCACAGCGGTGAGCCGGGAGGTGGGCATCCCCGATCCGCACCTGCAGCAGCTCGCGCGGGTGCGACCGAGCAGCCTGCTCCTCGCCGCCGCAACCTTGCTCGGCGTCGTGGCCCTGCTCGGGCAGGTCGGTGACCCGGAGGCGCTGGCGCACGCACTGCGCCACGCCGACGGCTGGCTGCTCCTCCTCGGCGCGGTCCTGTCGCTGAGCCAGGTCCTCGGGTACGTGCTGTCGCTCCTGGGGTCCGTACCCCAGCGGCTGCCGCTGTGGCCCAGCACGCAGCTGCAGCTGGCCGGCCCCTTCAGCAACCTGGGCCTGCCCTTCGGCAGCCAGGCGCTCCAGGTCCGCTTCCTCCAGCGCCAGGGCGTGGAGCTGGCCACGGCCGTCGCGGCCACCAGCGTGGTCACCGTGGGCCTCGGGACGCTGGCCCAGGTCGGCCTGTTCGCGGCCGCGGCCGCACTGTCGCCGCGGCGCCTGAGCGCCCTGCACCTGCCGACGGGGGAGCTCGTGGCGACGCTGCTCGCGGGCGCCGCGGTGCTGGTCGTCGTCAGCGCCGTCATCCTCGTGGCCCCGCCGCTGCGCCGGCGCTACTACCCGCCCATCGCGCGCAGCTTCGGCACGCTGGGTCACTCGCTGCGCAGCCCCCGGCAGATCGCGCTCGTGGTCGGTGGCACGGTGCTGTCCTCCCTGTCGTACTCCGCGTGCCTGGCGGCGTGTCTCTCGGCGCTGCACGAGTCCCTGCCGGTCGCCACGCTGGTCGCGGTCAACGTCGGGGTCACGACGCTGGCGCAGCTGGTCCCGATCCCGGGTGGGAGCACGGCGGTCAGCTCGGTCGGTCTCGCCGGTGTGCTGGCAGCACTCGGGGAGCCGACGGCCACCGCGGTCGCGGTCTCCCTGCTGTACCAGCTGCTCTCGACCTACCTGCCGGCGGTGCCCGGTTGGTTCGCCCTCCGCTCGCTGCTGCGCAAGCGCGACCTCTGACCCGCCCACCCTCGAGCCGACCGCCCACCCAGCAGACAAGGAACCCCCTGTGCCCCTCGGCCTCCCCGACGGCATCACCGCCTGCCTCTTCGACCTCGACGGGGTGCTCACAGACACGGCGTCCGTGCACGACGCGGCGTGGACGCAGACCTTCGACGAGCTGCTCCGGGAGCGCGCGGAGGGTGGTGCCTTCACCCCCTTCGACAGCGACCACGACTACGCGAGCTACGTCGACGGCAAACCCCGCCTCGACGGCGTCCGAGACTTCCTCGCGTCTCGGCACATCACCCTGCCCGAGGGCACCCCGGAGGACCCGCCCGACGCGCGCACCGTCAACGGCGTCGGCAACCGCAAGAACGCCTTGCTGCTGAAGAAGATCCACGACGACGGGGTGAAGGTGTACGAGGGCTCGCGCCGCTACCTCGTCGCAGCCCGTGACGCCGGCCTGCGGCGCGCGGTCGTCTCCTCCAGCGCCAACACTGCGGACGTCCTGGCGGTGACCGGCCTGGCGGAGTACGTCGAGGCCCGCGTCGACGGCGTGACGCTGAGCCAGGAGCACCTGAAGGGCAAACCGGCCCCCGACTCCTTCCTGGCCGGGGCCGCGGCGCTCGGCGTGGCGCCGGCCCAGGCGGTCGTCTTCGAGGACGCCCTCGCCGGTGTCGCCGCCGGGCGGGCCGGCCACTTCGGCTTCGTGATCGGGGTCGACCGGGTCGGCCAGGCCGACGCCCTCCGCGCGCACGGCGCCGACCGGGTCGTCCAGGACCTCGGTGAGCTGCTGTGAGCGAGGCGCTCCGTTTCCCGGTCGAACCGTGGGCGGTCCGCGAGGTGGGTCTGCACATCGACGACCTCGCCCGCTCCGAGTCGGTCTTCAGCCTGTCCAACGGCCACATCGGGCTGCGCGGCAACCTCGACGAGGGCGAGCCGGTGGGCACTCCCGGCACCTACCTCGGCGGCTTCTGCGAGGCCCGCCCCCTGCCCTCGGGCGAGGCTGCCTACGGCATGCCGGAGAGCAACGACACCCTGGTCAACGTCAGCAACGGCAAGGTGATCCGGCTGCTGGTCGACGACGAGCCGCTGGACCTGCGGTACGGCACGCTGCACGGGCACGAGCGGGTCCTCGACCTCGGCGCCGGCACGCTCGCACGCACGCTCGACTGGACCTCGCCGGCGGGGCAGCGGGTCAAGGTCCGTTCCACGCGCCTGGTGTCCTTCGACCAGCGGGCCGTGGTGGCCATCCGGTACGAGGTCGAGCCGGTGGGCGCGCCCGCGCGGGTGATGGTGTCCTCGGAGCTGGTGACCAACGAGGAGGGCCCCAGCTCGGCGGGCGACCCGCGCACCGCCACAGCGACCGACGTGCGGCTGGAGGCGCTCGACCGGCACGCCGACCGGGACTGGGGCTACCTCATCCACCGGACACCTCGGAGCGGCCTCACGGTGGCCGCGGGGATGATCCACGAGGTCGACGGCCCGAAGGGGACCTACGTCCGTACCGATGTGCTGCCCGACCTGGGCGAGACCACCATCGGCTGCCAGCTCGAGGCCGGCGAGGTCCTCACCATCACCAAGTACGTGAGCTACGGGTGGTCCAGCACGCGCTCCGTGCCCGCGCTGCGTGACCAGGTGATGGCCGCTCTGGTCAGCGCGCGGCTGACCGGGTGGCAGGGGCTGCTCGACGCCCAGCGTGCCTACCTCGACCACTGGTGGGACGTCGCCGACATCCAGCTCGAGGGTGACGGCGAGCACGTGGCCGCCCTGCAGCAGGCGGTGCGCTTCGCCGCTTTCCACGTGCTCCAGGCCGGGGCCAGGGCCGAGCGGCGGGGTATAGCGGCGAAGGGCCTCACCGGGACCGGGTACGACGGCCACGTCTTCTGGGACTCCGAGATGTACGTCCTGCCACTGCTCGTCGCGACCATGCCGCGGTCATCGGAGGACGCGCTGCGCTGGCGGCTCTCCACGCTCGAGGACGCCAAGGCAAGGGCGGCCACCCTCGGCCTGGGCGGCGCGGCCTTCCCGTGGCGGACGATCCGCGGCCGGGAGTGCTCGGGGTACTGGCCGGCGAGCACCGCCGCCTTCCACGTGAACGCGGCCATCGCCGCCGCGGCGGTGCGCCAGGTCGCCTGGACGGGCGACGTCACCTTCGCCTGCGAGGTGGCGCTGCCGCTGCTGGTGGAGACGGCGCGGCTGTGGATGACCCTCGGCCATCACGGCAAGGACGGGCACTTCCACATCGACGGCGTCACCGGTCCGGACGAGTACAGCGCCATCGTCGACGACAACGCCTACACCAACCTCATGGCGCAGGAGAACCTCACCGCGGCGGCGGTCCTGGTGGACGCGTGGGGCGACGCGGCGGCGCAGCTCGAGGTGACCGCGGAGGAGGCGGGGGCGTGGCGAGCCGCAGCAGCGGTGATGCACGTGCCGATGGACCGCACGGGCCAGGTGCGGGCGCAGGACGCTGACTTCACCGGGCACGAGCTCTGGGACTTCCAGGCGAGCTTCGACCAAGGGGCCTACCCCCTGCTGCTGCACGCGCACTACTTCGAGCTCTACCGCAAGCAGGTCTGCAAGCAGGCCGACCTGGCGCTCGCGCTGCACTGGCGGGGCGACGCCTTCACCGCGGAGGAGCGGGCGCGCGCCTTCGCCTACTACGAGCCGCTCACCGTGCGCGACTCCTCGCTGTCGGCCTGCACCCAGGCGATCGTCGCCGCCGGTGTCGGTCAGCTCGACCTCGCGCAGGACTACCTGCTGGAGGCGGCGCTGATGGACCTGCGCGACCTGCAGCACAACACCGGGAACGGCGTGCACATCGCGTCGCTGGCCGGCTCGTGGCTGGCGCTGGTCGCCGGCTTCGGCGGCATGCGCGACCACTGCGGCGTGCTCTCCTTCGCCCCGCAGCTCCCGCCGGAGATGACCCGGCTCTGCTTCGCCGTCTCCTGGCAGGGGCGCCGGCTGCGGGTCGACGTCGTCGGCGAGGAGGTGACCTACCGGCTGGCCACCGACGCCGAGGGTCCCATCACGTTCCTGTCCTACGGGCAGGAGGTGGTGCTGGAGCCGGGGGCTGAGCGCGCCGAGGCCCTGCAGGGGATCGAGCCGCTCACCCCACGGCCGGAGCAGCCGCCCGGCCGCCAGCCCGGTCCCGGCGGCCCGAGCTGGGTCAGCTGACGGCCTGCGCCGGGCGTCAGCGGCGGGCGGCCCGGGCCGGTCCGGCCCCGGCGCGGTCGGGTCAGGCCCGCAGCACCAACGCGTAGGAGCCGAGCCCGCGGATGGTGGTCCCGTCCGCGCGCGTCCCCTCGGTCAGCACGGAGGTGATCGACCCGGTCGCGGCGTCGACGTCCACGTCGACGAGCGGGCCCAGGTCGAAGCCGGCGTCGGAGAGCACCAGATGGCCGACCAGCTCGTGCGTCAGCTCGCCGTCGGCCGGCTCGCGCAGGGAGGCCTCGTCGTCGACGACCACGGCCGCCGACCCGAGACCGGTCACGTGGCCGTGCTCGACCAGCCGTGCCTTGCGACCCTTGCCGACCTGCCACGCGGTCACCCGGTGCTCCGCGGCGTCGACGACGACCCCGGTGAGGGTCCCCAGGTCCTCCGCGCTCGCCCGGCTGACGACCTTGCTCCCGAGCAGGCCAGCGAGGGAGGTCACCGGGAGGCCGTCTTGGCGAGCAGGGCGCGGAACTCGTCCACGGCGCCGCCGAAACCGGCCAGGTCGTCACGGACGAACGGGCCGACGCTCGCCGGGACGAGCAGGGTGGTCGCGCTGACCGCGAGCGTGTGCGGCAAAGGGACCAGCAGCTGGGCGACATCCTTGCGGCGACCGCGCCCGCTGGCCTCCGCGTCAGGTGCCACCTGGTAACCCACGACCTCGCCGCTCGGGGCCACCCCCGGCAGCGGCGGGGCCCCGCTCACCACGCCGACCTCGACGATGAGGTCGGTGACCACCCCCAGCCGGTCACCGCCGTCGGTGAGCACCTCGTCACCGAGCACGTTGCGGGCGGTCGCCGCGGTCGAGCTGGCGTCATCCTTGGCCGGGAGCGTGTCGAGCACGTCGGGTCGCTCGACGATCACCGCGTCGGGACCGATGGCGTGCACGACGACGATCGGCAGCGCCCCCTTGAGCGGTCCGGCGAACAGACCGCCGCGCTTGTTGAGCGTGAAGCCGACGAGGGTGCCGGCCTCCGGGGAGTAGAGGACGTCCCTGATGTCCGCCAGCGCCTCGCCGGTGGTGCTGCAGACGAGCGGCAGCCCGCCGATCTCCGTGCCGCGCAGCAGGGTGCGGTCGACCGGGGCGCTCACCCGCCACCGCCGCCCTTGCGCCGGCCGGGAGGTGCCGCGATGATCCCGCCGGCCCGCCGCCGCCGTTGCAGCAGCGCAACGCCACCGCCGAGCAGCAGCAGCACGACGACCACGATGAGAATGATGATGAGGGGGTCCACGGAGCCTCCGGTCCGGGAGGCGGGTCGCTCCCGCGCACGGTCCTACCCCCGCGCGGTGAGGCCCGACCACGCCGCTCCGCTCGTCGCCGGACCTGCGCTCGCCGCGTCGTACCCGATCGGGGCCTGTCCGCCGGTAGGTTCGAGCGCCGCGCCGGTGGGCTGCGGCAGGCAAGCCGACGGTGGTCGGTGGTCGGCGCTCGGGTGAGGGAGTCAGGTGGCAGCGGTCGAGGGTGCGCCCCCGCCGACCCCGCGGGCGGCCGCGCCGGCACCCCCCTCTGACCGGCCGGCACCCCACTCTGACGCGCTGGCACCCCCCTCTGACGGGACGGCGTTGCCGACCTCCCTCGCGCAGGAGCAGGCGCTGGCCGCCGTGCTCTACGCCCGGCTGGACCTGCTGCGCCAGGAGGCGTCCCTGCGCTTGCAGCGGACCCGGAGTGCCCGAGCGGGCGGCAACCCCCAGATGCGGTCCGAGCGCGACGCCTTCGACGCCCTCTGGAGCACGCGGCTCACCCAGCTGCTCGCGGTGGACGAGGGGCTGTGCTTCGGCGCGCTCGAGCTGCTGGCCGAGCCGCCGCTGCACCTAGGGCGGATCGGCCTGCTGGACGACGAGCAGCGGACCCTGCTGGTCGACTGGCGGGCCCCGGCTGCGGAGCCCTTCTACCGCGCGACCGGTGCTGAGCCGATGGGTGCGCGCCGCCGTCGACACCTGCGCACCACGGGGCGCGCCGTCACCGGGTACGACGACGAGTGGCTCGACCTCGACGCGGTCGATGCCGAAGAGCTGGGCGCGGGCTCCGGGCTGACCGGTGAGGCGGCGCTCGTGGCGGCCCTGTCCGCCCAGCGCACCGGTCAGATGCGTGACGTGGTCGCGACGCTGCAGGCCGAGCAGGACCGCATCGTCCGGGCGCCGCGGGAGGGCGTGTTGGTGGTGCAGGGGGGCCCCGGCACCGGCAAGACCGCGGTGGCGCTGCACCGGGCGGCGTACCTGCTCTACACCCACCGCGAGCGGCTGGCGACCTCTGGTGTGCTCGTCGTGGGACCGAACCCGGTCTTCCTGCGCTACGTCGAGCAGGTGCTCCCCTCCCTGGGGGAGACCGCGGTCGTGCTCGCCACGGTCGGCGACCTCGTGCCAGGGGTCCGCGCCCGCGCCGGCGAGAGCCCGGCGGCCATGACGATCAAAGGTGACCCCCGCATGGTGGGGCTGCTGGGCCGCGGCGTCCGCGACCGCCAGCGAGCCCCGAGGGGTGACACCGTGCTCGCGCACGACGGGCACCGCCTGCGCCTGGACCGGCGCACCGTCGACGGCGCACGCCGACGGGCGCAGGACAGCCGGCGCCTGCACAACCCCGCCCGCAACACCTTCGTCAGAGCTGTCCTCTCGGCGTTGGCCCGGCAGATCCTGGGCCGGGACGCCTGGGCCTCCACCGAGGGCCGCGACCGCGACGCGGTGCTGCTGGACCTCATCCGCAACCCCGAGGTCCGCCGCGCGGTCAGCGACTGGTGGCCGCACCTGACCCCGCAGCGCTTCCTCGAGGAGTGGTACGCCGACCCGCAGGCCATGCACCGCAGCGGTCTCACCTTCGAGGAGGCCGCGGTGCTCGGCCGGCCGGCCGGCTCGCCGTGGACCTCCGCCGACGTCCCGCTGCTCGACGAGGTGGCCGAGCTGCTCGGTCCCACCGACCCGTGGGGGACGCGCAGCGACCGCAGCGCCGACGCGGCCCGACGCCGCGACGTGCGGGACGCCGAGCGGGCGTTGGCCGACTTCGGCGCGGCCGGCTTCGTCAGCGCCGATGCGCTCGCCGCGCGCTACGCCGGTGACGTCGGCGTTGGCACGGTCGCCGAGCGGGCCGCCGAGGACCGGTTGTGGGCCTACGGCCACGTCGTGGTGGACGAGGCGCAGGAGCTCTCCCCGATGGCCTGGCGGACGGTCCTGCGGCGGTGCCCGTCGCGCTCGATGACGGTCGTCGGCGACACCGCGCAGGCCAGCTCCCCGTGGTCGATCCGTCGCTGGTCCGAGGCGATGGACACGATCGTCCCGGCGGACCGCTGGCGGATCGAGGAGCTCACCGTCGGTTACCGCACACCGGCGGAGGTCATGGCGCTGGCCGCCCCCGTCCTCGCCGCGATCGACCCGACGCTCACCGCGCCCCGTGCGGTGCGCTCCGCCGGCTTCCCGCCTCGCCTGGTCCAGCCGGTCAGCGGGGCCGGGCTGGCCGAGACGGCGGCGGTGACCGTGGCGCAGGAGCTCGCCGCCGCTGCCGGTGGCCGGGTCGCCGTCCTCACCGCGCCGGCGGCGTTGACCGCGGTCACCGAGGCGCTCGGCGCGGCCGGGCTGCGGGCCAGCGCGAACGATCTGGAGGCGCCGCTGGTCGTGCTCCCCGCCGCCGCGAGCAAGGGGCTGGAGTTCGATGCCGTCGTCGTGGTCGACCCCGCTGGCATCATCGCCGCGGCGCCCAGGGGCCGGTCGGACCTGTACGTCGCGCTGACCCGCACCACGCTGCGCCTCGCGGTCGTGGCCGCTCGCGAGCAGCTGCCGCCTGAGCTGCGCCAGGGCCTCGCGGAGCCGCCTCACGAGCCCGCCGGCTGAGGCAGGGGCGCGTCGAGGCGTCGCGGCTCGGAGGCGCCGACCAGCAGCCACACCCCCACGAGCTCCACCCGCGTGCTCCGGCAGGTCGCGTGGGCGAGGTCGACCCAGCGTCGGTCGTCGTCGGACACGTCGTGCCCGCCCGCCCGCGCCACCGTCAGGAGCACGCCCGGTCGCGGGCCGCTCGGCATCGCCGCGAGCAGCGCCAGGCAGCGGCGGGCGTCGACGGGGTCGGGGTGCGAGGGGACGCCGCCGACGGCGACGACCGCGGGGGCCTCCTCCTGGCCGTCCGTGCAGGCCACCAACCCCAGCGTGGTGCTTGCGTCGTCGGCCCGCGGCGCCACCGCGTCGAGCAGGCGGGCAGCGGTCGGCGGGTGGCGCAGGTCCATGGTGGTGACGGTGGCAGCGCGCCCGGCATGCCGCACGGCCCGTCCACAGGCCAGCCGCGCGGTGCGCCCGGCGTCCCCAGGCGCCAGTCGGTCTCGGCAGCGCAGGCGCTGCGGGACCGGAGCGGGGGTCGGAGCGGGGGACTGCGCGGGGGGACGGCGCGGGGGATGGAGCGTGGGACGGACCTCAGTCGGGGGCGTCGGCCTCGACCGCCGCGAAGGCCCGCCGCGCGGCGACCAGGACGGGGTCCCAGACGGGTGCGAAGGGTGGTGCGTACGACAGGTCGAGGCTCTGCACCTCGTCCACCGTCATGCGGTTCCAGATGGCGACCGCCAGCACGTCGATGCGTTTGGCAGCCCCCTCGCGGCCGACGATCTGGGCGCCGAGCAGCAGGCCGGTGCGCCGCTCGGCGAGCACCTTGACGCGGATCGGCGCCGTGCCGGGGAAGTAGCCCGCCCGGGTCGTGGTGTCCACGGTCGCGGTGACCCACGCGAACCCCGCCTCGCGGGCCTCCCGCTCCGACAGCCCGGTCCGGGCCACCTCCAGCGAGCAGATGCGCGTGACCGCCGTACCGACGACGCCGGGGAAGGTCGCGTACCCGCCGGAGAGGTTGATCCCCGCGACCCTGCCCTGCTTGTTGGCGTGAGTGCCCAGGGCGACGACGGCGCGCTGGCCGGAGAGCCGGTGCACCGACTCGACGCAGTCGCCGGCGGCCCAGACCCCGGGCACGGGCGTGCGCATGGAGCGGTCGACCGCGTACCCACCCGAGCTGCCCAGCGGCACGCCTGCGGCGGCGCCGAGGGAGACGGCGGGGCGTACGCCGAGCCCGAGGACGACCAGGTCGGCGGGGACGAGCAGGTCCGCGGTCCGCACCCCCGCAGCGTGGCCGTCCGCGTCGAGCTCGACCCCGGTGACCGGGCTGCCGAGGTGCAGGTCGATGCCCAGGCCGCGGACCGCGTCGGCCACCTGCTCGGCCACGTCCGGGTCGAAGGTCGAGGCGAGCGGGGCCGGGCTGCGGTCCACCACGCTCACCTCGAGGTCTCGACGGCGACACGCCTCGGCCACCTCGAGCCCGACGTAGCCGCCACCCACGATGGCCACCCGGCGCACGGGCCGGTCGGCCGCCAGCAGCGCGTCCAGCAGCGCCTGACCGTCATCGAGGGTCTGCACGCCGTGCACGCCGGGCGCCCGCACGCCGGGCACGTCGGGGCGGGTCGGGACGCTGCCGGTGGCGAGGAGCAGGTCGTCGTAACCCAGGTCGGTCTCCGTGCCGTCAGCGGCGCGGGTGCGGACGCTGCGCCGCTCGACGTCCATGCTCACGGCCTCGGTCTGCATGCGCACGTCGATGCCGTTCGCGCGGTGCTGCTCCGGGGTCCGCGAGACCAGGGCGTCCGGCCCGTCGACCTCACCGGCGACCCAGTAGGGGATGCCGCAGGCGGAGTACGACGTGAAGCTGCCGCGCTCCAGGACGACCACCTCGACCGGCTCCCGGCCGCCGTGCCCGGCGCGACGCCGCACCTGGGACGCGGCCGCCATGCCGGCGGCGTCGCCTCCGACCACGACGAGACGGCGCATGCGCTGACCGTAGGCGGCCGGCGGGCCGGCGCCCCCGCGAACGGCCCGGGGCTCAGAGCGCCCGGCGTCCAGGTGCGACGGTCGGCGGTGACGGGGGCGCCGCCTCGAGCACGTCGTACCCGTCCGCGAGCACGCGCAGCGCCGCGCCCAGCCGGTCCAGCGCACCGTTGGCGCCGTCCGCCGCGTCGAGGCACGGGCGCCAGCGCTCGGCGAGCGGGGCGCCGCACCCCTGCAGCGGGGCGGTGGCGCCGGTGAGCACCCGCCGCACCACCGCTGCGGTCTCCCGGACCCCTGCTGCGCTCCGCGTCAGGGCTCCGGCGGCGGCCCGCAGGGCGACCGGGTCGACGGTGAGGGTGGTCGCCCCTGCGCTCATGGCGCGGACGGTAGGCGCGCCGGGCGGGGAACGCGCTGCGCCGTCCACAAGCCGAGGCCGAGGTGGGCCGGCCCTGTCAGCACGCAGCGGCCGCCTCCCGAAGGAGACGGCCGCCACGCGACGCCGACCGTCAGGTCGCCTCTCGGCGGTGTGTCGCTCGAAGCGACGAGTGTGGGACCGGGGGCCGTGAACATGTCGACGCGGCGCCTAGCCTAGCCGCGTGAACGCCCGCCCGCCGCGTCGACCGGAGCTGCGAGGTGGCTTCGGTCAGACGCCGGACCCCGACGACGTCGGCCCTGGCCGTCGTGAGGAGGTCGCCCACGCCACGGCCGCGGCCGTGCTCCGCCGGGGGCGCGAGCCGGGGGCCGAGCCCCCGCTGGACCTCGTCGAGCGGGTCGGGCTCACCGATCTCGCCGACCTCTGGCGGGACAGCGCGCCCGGGACCCTGCCCGGGGCGCTCTGGACGCTCTACCTCCTCCGCACCTGGTGCCTCGCCGATGGGGCGGAGGCCGCCCGGCTCTTCGCCCTGGGCAGCCTCGAGGCCGATGTCGAGCGCGTCGTCGCCGGGGTCGTCGAGCCGCCGGGGCCGCACGACGTGCTCGCCCTCGCCGACGCCGTCCTCACCAGCACGTTCCGCGGGGATGTGGCCATCGCCTTCGAGCGGGCCGCCGCCTTCGACCGGGTGATCGCCGCGGGTCGGCGCAGCAACGCGCACGACCGGGCGGCCGACGACCCGGACGAGGCGACCCGCCAGCTGCGCTTGGCGCAGGGCAACCTGCGCGGGGCGGCCGGCCTCGAAGCGGCGGCCCGCGCCTTCCGGGACGGCACGCTGCGCTGAGCAGCGGCGGCAGTGTGATCTGGATCACACGACGAGCCTCGGTGTAACGGCCGGCCGGCCCGCCTGCCGACGGCCCCGGACATGGCCCGCCGCACCGAGGTCAGCGGCCCGTCCGCAGGTATCGTCGCGCCCATGCTCAGCAAGATCCCCTCCGCTCCCGCGCGCCCGCCGGCCCGCCGGGCGCTCGTGCCGACGCTCGCCGTCGCCGCTCTCACCGCCGTCACCGCGGTGGTGTCGAGCGGCACGGCGTCGGCGGCCACGGCGAGCACCGCTACGAAGATCACGACCACCACGAGCGCACCACCGACCGATGTCACGGTCACCGTCGACCCCACGACGCTCGGCCTCCCCGTGCCGGCCGGCAGCGTCGGCCTGTCGTACGAGGCGGCCGTCCTGGACACCGGTCGCATCGACGGCGCCGCTCCCGGCAACCTCGCGGCCATGCTGCGCGGGCTGGGGCCCGGCGTGCTGCGCCTCGGCGGCAACTCGGTCGACCGCACCGAGTGGACCCGCACGGGGGTCACCGACAGCTGGGCCTCCGCGCCGATCACGCCGGCCGACATCGACCGGTTGGGCACCTTCGTACGGGCCACCGGCTGGACCGTTGTGCTCGGGGTCGACCTGGCGCACGACGACCGCCTCAGGGCGGCCGACGAGGCGGCGTACGCCGCGAGCGTCCTCGGCCCCGCGCTCATCGGCGTCGAGGTGGGCAACGAGCCCAACAACTATGTGCACGCGGGGTACCGCGACGCCGGCTGGACCGTCGACGACTACATCTCGGAGTACACGGCCTACCGTGACGCGATCGACGCTGCGGTCCCGGGTCTCACGGTCATCGGCCCGTCGTCCTACCTCAGCTTCGTGAACCCGTTCGCCCGTGCCGGCGTGGCCCCCGGTGGTCTGCTCAGCCAGCACACCTACCCCCTCAACGCGTGCAGCCCGAGCGAGGTGCCCACGGTGCCGCTGCTGCTGTCGCGCACCAAGATCGCGGGCACGGCGAGGGACATCACGGCCGGTGTCGCGTCGGCGACCGCCGCAGGCATGCGGCTGCGTCTCGACGAGTCCGGTTCCGTCATCTGCAGCGGGTACCCCGGCGTCAGCGACAGCTTCGCCTCCGCCCTGTGGACCGCGCAGTTCGTCCTGACCGCCGCCGGGATCGGCGCGGTCGGGATCAACATGCACGACGGCAGCGGCGGCGTGTGCGGCGGCGATGCTCCCTACTACGCGCCGATCTGCGCCCGCACGCCTGACGACGCCGCTGCCGGGCGGTTCACCGCCATGCCCGGCTACTACGGCTTGCTGGTGGCCTCGCGCTTCGAGGGGACGACCCAGGTCAAGACCTCGATCAGCTACGACGCGCAGGCGCAGTCGATGAGCTTCGCCAGCACCGACGCCGCCGGCGTGCTGCGCGTGCTCGTCCTCGACCTGGACACGACGGGGGCCTCGAGCCGCCACCACGTCAAGGTCACCGTCCCGGGCGCCTACGGCGCCGGCACGCTGGAGACGCTGGCCGGGCCCTCGGTCGATGCGACGGTCGGTACGCGCTTCGCCGGCGCGGCCGTGGCGCCGGACGGCAGCTTCACCCCGGCCACCGCCAAGCCGATCAGCACCGAGACCCCCGGCGGGGGGACCTACGCCCTGACCGTCGATGACGGCAGCGCGAGCCTGCTGACCCTGCGGCCGGCCTGCACCATGCCGCGCCTGACCGGGCTGCGGCCTACGGCCGCCAAGAAGGCGCTGGTGAGCGCCGGCTGCCAGGTGGGCAGGATCTCCGGCTACTCCTCGCGGACCCGCTCCGCGATCGTCACCAAGCAGTACGGGAAGCCCGGCCGCCGTTATGCGTTGCTCGCCCACATCGGCTTCAAGCTGGGCCTGCCGCCCAAGCGCGCGACGGCGGCCAAGCCGACGCCGAAGACGACCACCACCCGGTGAGACCGTCGGCCTCACCGCAGAGGCCCGGCGCACCCGCGTCGCACCACGCTGGCGCCTGCGCCGTCCTGGCCGCCCTCACCACGCCGGTGCGGCGCGGGGCGCCGGCGTCGCGGGCAGCTCGGCCCACCACGGGCGGTGCTGCAGCTCCGCTGTCGTGAGCAGCTCCTCGACCAGCGCCGTCGGTGAGCACCCCCGGGCGCCCGCGAGCTCTGCGACCCGGGCCAACAGGTCCGCTGGTAGCGCCGTCGCGGCGGGGAGCGCGGCGGGGAGCAGCCACTCCAGTGGTGGCGTCGGACGCACCAGGGCGCTCGGTGCGGCCACCAGCGCGGCCGCGAGCAGCTCGGCGGACGCGGCTCCGGTCCCGCTGGCGGCGAGCACGGCCTCGACGGCCAGGCGCAGGCGCACGCCCTCGGCGTCCAGCGCAGCGTCGACGTGCACACCAGCCACCTCTACCCCGGTGTCGCCGAGCCGCAGGGCCAGCACATCACCGGGCCCGAGGTCAGGCAGGTCGGCGGCGGCCGCCTCCAGCTCCCCCGCTGACCCCACGGTCAGCGCGCCCCCGTCGCGCAGCAGCAGTCCCGAACCGCCGGTGGCCCGCTGCAGCAACCGCACGGCGAGCGCCGAGGCGAGCGGTGGGCCCGGGGGGCACGACAGCCACCGACCGTGCAGGAGCGGGCGCAGCAGCGCGAGCCGGCGGCCGGGCAGGCGCACGATGTCCGGCACCCCGGTCGCTGCCGCCCACACCGCCTGACCCGGGTCCTTCGCGCGGGTGACCGCGACGCCCCGGGCCGCCGCGCCGACCTCCTCGACGGGCACGGCCCGGCCGGGCGGGAGCCAGGCCCGCAGCCAGGTCGGGATGGTGGAGGCGCCAGCACTGGTCACGGATCCGATCGTCGTGGCGGCGCGGGCCCGTCAGGCGGCGGTGGGAACGGCCTGGGGACCGGCGCTCCCCGGCGGCGGGAGCCTGTCCACAGCGAGCAGCCGCCGGTAGAGCGCCAGGTGTGCCACGGCGGCGGCCGGCCAGGTGTGGCGAGCCGCCAGCGCACGCCCACGGGTCTGGCGCCCGGTGTCCGGGTGGTGCGCGGCGTCGAGCAGCGCAGCGGCCAGCATGGTCGGCGCCGTCGGCCCGTCGGCGAAGCTGCGCACCGAGTCGCCGAAGACCTCGCGCAGCACCGGCAGGTCGCGGGCGACGACCGGCACCCCGGCGGCGAGCGCCTCCATCGCGGCCAGCCCGAAGCCCTCCTGCGTCGAGGGGAAGACGAAGACCTCGGCCGCCGCCACCAAGGGGGGCAGCTCGTCCTGCGCGACGGGGCCCAGCACCACCGGCTCCACCCCGAGGGCAGCGGCGCGCGCCTCGACCGCGGCGCGGTAGCCGCGGTAGTCGAACAGCGTCTCGCCCCCCGGCGATCACCAGGCGCAACGGCGGCCGGCCCGCGGCCGCGAGCGCCGTCCGCAGCACGGGCATCGCCTCGATGAGGTCGAGGGTGCCCTTGCGAGGCTCGATGCCGCCGACCGCGAGGACGTAGGGCCCCAGGCGCCGCCGCCAGGCCGCCCGCGCCGCCTGCCCGAGCGGCCCGGCCGCCGCCCCGAAGCGCTCGGCGTCCACCCCGTTGGCGATGACCTCCGCCCGCACGCCCCAGTCGCGGGCGAGCTCGGCAGCGACGGCGGCGGAGACGCAGACGTGCGCCGCCGGCTCCCGGATGGCGCGGTCGTGGCAGCGCCGGAGCTCGCGGGTGGAGAAGTGGTCGACGTGGTGCACGGTCCGCAGGCACCCGGGTGCTGCGTTGGCGCTGATGCAGTCCTGCGCGTGCACGACGTCGGCCACTCCCTCGGCGGCCTCGACCGCGCTGAGCGCCCCGCCGAGCACCGCGATCGAGCGCAGCACCCGTTGCCCGACGGACTCGCCGGCGACGTCCGGGAAGGGCACCACCCGCTGGTGGACAGCGGGGTCGACCGGGCGGTAGAAGCCCGTGTCCCCGCCCCGGCCGAGCGCCCACACCGTCACGTGCTGGCCGAGCGCGGCGAGCGCCTCGGCGAGGGCCAGCGTGTGGACCACCCCGCCGCGGGGGCGCGTGGAGTAGGTCAGCAGCGCCACCCGCACCGGGAGGTGGGCGTCGGCGGGTGCGCTCACGCGACTCCGAGCCCCGTCACCGCACCCCCGACGCCGGGGGTGTGCTCGCCGTCCGGCCACCGCAGCGTGACGCCGGCCCCGGCGCTCAGCCGGCCGCAGCCCGCGCTGGTCGCCGGGCCTCCGTCCGGGAGCGGCGTGCCGGGGCGGTCGGCGGTGAGCAGCCCGAAGCCGGGGAAGCACGCGAGCCAGTCGCCCACGCGCGCCGCGGCGGGCCGGGGGACGAGCGCCACCTCGAGCTCCGCCGCGCACCCGCTCGCCTCCGCCAGCATCCCCAGGGTGCCCACCAGCCCGGCCATGCTGACGTCCTTGGCGGCTGCGCTCGGCGTGCGCACAAGGGTGCCCAGCATGCGGCGCAGGTCCCCCCCGGCGGCTGCTGGTGGAGTCCCACTGCCGGCCGGTGTGCCCGGGCCGCCACCGGCCGTGCAGGTCGACCGTCAGGGCCACCCGGTCACCGGCTCGCCCCCCGCCCGCCGGCACGGGGTGCTCGGCGCGCCCGAGCGCGGTGACCGACAGCGCTGCGGGGACGTCGAGCTGCGTGTGGCCGCCCAGCACCGGTACGCCGTACGCCTGGCTCGCGTCCCGCAGGCCGGCGATGACCTCCGCCGCGGCGGCCGCGCTCCGGGCCCCGACCGCGTCGAGCAGCCCGACCGGGATGGCCCCCATGGCCGCCAGGTCGTTGACGTTGACCAGCACCCCGCACCAGCCGGCCCAGCGGGGCTCGCGCTCCACCAGCGAGGGCACGATCGCATCACAGGCGGCCACCAGGTCACTGCCCGGCACCGGCGCCCCGTCGTCACCGACCCACCCGCCGCCGCCGAGTGACAGCCCGGCGAGCAGGGCACCGAGCGGTGCCTTGACGGCCGCCTGGGCGGCGAAGCGGTGGTTGGGCCAGCGCACCCAGGCGTGCGGTCGGTCGTGCAGCTGCGTGTCGGCGAGGTGATCCCAGCCGAGCCGGGTGAAGAGCGGGAGGTGGCGGGTCTGCACGTGCGCCTCGAAGCGCAGCACGCCCTCGCTCTCGGCTCGGGCGCAGGCCGCGCGTACGAGGTCGGCTCCCACACCGGCTCCCCGGCCTGCGCCGGCCCTTGCGTCGTCCCGCACGGCCAGCCGGCTGCCGGCCCACCAACCCAGGTCGGGCTCGGTCACCGGCGCCAACCGCACCCCGCCGAGGACGACGCCGTCGGGCGCCCGCGCGACGAGCACGACCGCGCGAGGGTCGTCATCGACGGCGTCGGCGTCGCCCGCGGCCGAGAAGAGCCCCTGCTCGTCGACGAAGGTGGCGCGGCGGAGCCGCCGGTATGCCGCCCGCTCGCGGCCGTCCGCCTCACCGACCGTGCAGGCCGGTCGGGGGAGCCCGGCGAGCAGGGGCTCGGGCCAGCCCTCGGCCGACGCGGGGAGGGCGGCAGCGGCGGCTCCGGAGAGGAGGTCGGCCAGGCTCACGACAGGTCGCTCCCCGCGCGCCAAGATGCGCTGTCGACGGTCTGCGGCTTGACGGTGCACTGCGCGTAGGCGTCGACCCGGCGCTCGGCGAGGTGGTCGAGGACCCGTCGTGCCTCTGCCACCGAGCCGGCGATGTCGACGTCGGCCCAGACCAGGCCGGCCTTCGACCCGGTGCGGCACAGCACCGCGCCACCCGGGTCGACGACCTTGGCCGAGCCGAGGAAGGTCAGCCCCCCGGTCGTCCCGGTGAGGTTGGCGGAGGCGAGGACCACCTGGTTCTCGGCTGCCCTGGCCACGTCGTACAGGTCGAAGAGCCGGGTCTGGCGGTCGTTGACGAGCGAGCTGGCGCGTCGCGTGACGCTCGCCGGCCACGCCGAGGGGCAGGTGATCAGCGTGGCGCCGTCGAGGGCGAGGCAGCGCACCGACTCCGGGAAGGCCTTGTCGTAATCGATGAGCATGCCGACCCGGCCGACCGGGGTGTCCAGCGCGGCGAAGCCGTCCCCCGGCAGGTGCAGCGCGGCCTCGCCCGGTGGGAGGTGCACCTTGCGGTGCCAGCCGAGGACCCCGTCACCGCTCAGGCACACCGCGGCGCTGCTCACCTCCCCGTCGTCGCGCCGCTCGGTGAGGCCGAGCACGGTCACCATCGGCCCGACCTCGACCGTGATCCGGGCGAAGACGGGGTCGTCGCGGTGCAGCGCGGGCGGCGGCCCGAGCGGGTCGGGCGCCGCGAGGTCTCCGAGGTAGCCACCGAGCGCTGCGTGCGGCAGCACGAGCACGTCCGCGCCCTCCGCGCGCGCTCGCCGGACGATCCCCTCGATGCGGTTGAGCCCCGCCACCATGTCACGGCCGAAGTGCGCGGCCGTCGTGGCGATCCGGGTGGCGGCCACTCAGGAGGCCAGGGCCGCGGCGGCCTCGTAGAGCTCGGGGCGGCGGTCGGCGAGGTGGAACATCGACGCGCGGGCGCGCGCCAGCGCGGCGGGGATGTCGACGTCGGCGACGGCGGTGCCGGGGGTCGTACCCGTGGTGGCCATGACCTCGCCGCCAGGGCCGACGATCTTGGCGCTGGCGACGAAGCGCAGCGAGCCGAAGGTGTCCGCCTGGTTCGAGGCGACCCAGACGATCTGGTTCTCCAGTGCCCGGGCCCGGTCGAAGAGGTCGAAGCGCTGGGTCCACCGGTCCTCGTCCAGCGTCGCTGCGGCGCCGGTGCGGGAGGCGGGCCAGGCGGACAGGCAGGCGACCACCTCGGCGCCGTCGAGCGCCAGCGCCCTGGCCGCCTCCGGGAAGGCCTTGTCGTAGCAGATGAGCAGGCCGAGCCGGCCGACCGGGGTGTCGAAGGCCCGGAGCTCCCGGCCGGCGAGGTAGGACGCGTCCTCGCGCAGCGGCTGGTGCACCTTGCGGTAGGTGCCGAGCACGCCGTCACCGGTGACGCAGACCGCGCTGTTGTAGCGCTCGCCGCCACCGTCCTCGCAGTAACCGACGCACACCACCAGGTCACCGGCGAGCGCCACGAGGCGGGCGATCTCAGGGCCGTCGACGTGCAGCGCGGGCGGCAGGCCGCCGTCGAGCCGCTCGCCCCCCTCGAGGTCGGCGAGGTACCCGCCGAGGGCCGCCTCGGGCAGCACCAGCAGCTGCGCGCCCCGCTCGCGAGCGGTCGTGACCAGCCGCTCGACGATGGCGAAGTCGGTCTCCAGGTCGCGTACGAAACCCTGGGCGACGGTGGCGATGCGGGTCATCCGGTCCTCCAGTGCGGTGGGGCAGACGGTCGGTCAGCCGCCGACGGTGCTCAACGCGCTGCAGGCACCGCAGGCGGCGCAGCCCGCTGCCTGGTCGGCCCCCCGCATCCCGGCGGCCTGCAGCAGCCGGGCGACGCGGGCCGTGATGTCGGCGACGAGGAGCGCGGTCGGGGCGAGGGCACCGTCGACGTCGGTGGCGAGGGTGCCGGCGAGCGGGCGGAAGGGCACGACGAAGGGGTAGACGCCGGCGTCGATCAGCTCGGCCGCCCCGGCGACCATCTCGTCCGGGTCCTCGCCCAGCCCGACGAGCAGGTAGGTGGAGACGCGGTTGCGACCGAAGACCCGGACCGCCTCGTGCCAGGCAGCCCAGTACTGCCCGAGCGGGACCTCGGCCTTGCCCGGCATCCAGCGGCGGCGCACGGCGTCGTCGAGGGACTCCACGTGGATGCCGATGGCGTCGGCGCCCGCGTCGTGCAGCTCGGTGATGGCGGCGAGGTCGTCCGGGGCGGGCGGCTCGCACTGCACCTGCACGGGCAGCTGCGGCACCGCCTCCTTGACCGCGCGGGTGCAGCGCGCGAGGTGCCGCGCGCCCCGGTCGCGGCCGGTCGACGTACCCGTCGTCATGACCATCTGGGTGACCCCGTCGAGGCGCACCGCCGCCGCGGCGACCTCTGCCAGCTGGGCGGGGCTCTTCACCGCGGTGGTGCTCCCCGCCGCGAGCGAGGCCTCGATGGCGCAGAAGCGGCAGCGCGTCGGCTCGGCGTACCGAGCGCAGGTCTGCACCACTGTGGTGGCGAGCACGTCGCTGCCGTGCAGCCGGGCCAGCTGCTCGTACGGCACCCCGTCCACGGTGGTGAGGTCGTAGAAGGCGGGGCGCCGGACCGGCTGCACCGCCACGCCGAGGTCCGTCCCGTCGTGCAGCAGCCGACCGTCACGCAGCGAGTACGGGCTGGTCGACACGATCGGCAGGGCTGTGCGCAGGCCGCCGATGAGCACATGCCCGTCGTCGCTCGGCCCCGCCCCCGCGCGGCGCCGGAGCGGGGCGTCGGCGGACGCCTCGACCCGGACGCCGCGTACGGCGACCTCGGTGCGCAGCGTGAGGTCGACCACGGGGCGCACGCTCAGACCATGTAGGTAGAGTTGATGATGGCGCCCTTCTGGGCGTAGTGGATCACGCAGTCCTGCACGTCGAGCGGGTGGCAGGGGATGACCCCGGCGATGAGGTCCTCCTCGCGCAGCCCGTGCAGCGACAGGCCGAAGCGGCAGCAGTAGACGGTGCCGCCCTCGGCGATGAAGGTGACGAGCTGGTTGTTGATGTTCTGCTCGCCGGGGAAGGCGCTGTCACCGGTCGTCGGGAAGCCGCGGGTGGCCATGCAGTTCATCGCGCCGGGGCCGTAGAAGTACAGCACCGACTCGAAGCCCTTGCGCAGCGCCCTGGTTGCCTGCAAGATCGCGATGAAGCTCACCGATGACTCGTGTGCGATGCCGTGCACCAGCGTGAGGTAGGACATCGACGGGTCGGCCTGGTAGTCCGGGAAGATCTTGGTCGAGCCGTAGATGTTGCTGCCGTTCGGCAGCGACGGGTGGGCGATCTCGGCGGTGCTGGCGGCCTGCTTGGCCCTGAGCTCCTCAGCGGTGGCCAGGGGGGTGGCCGTGCTGGGCGGGGCTGTCGTGGTGGTCATGGGTTTCCTCTCCTGAGGTCGTGCGGTGGGTGGAGGTGGGACGGGTCAGGTGTGTGCGGAGCCGTACAGGGAGTCGAAGGTGGTGCCCAGGGCGCCGCGGGCCAGCTCGCCGTCACCGAAGGCAGCCTCCAGCCGGGCCAGCTCGCCCTCGACGTCACCCCAGGGCACGTCGCTGGCGAAGAGCACCCGGTCGTGACCGAGCCCGCGGCGCTCCACCTCCTGCGCGAGCCAGCGGGGCGCGAAGCCGATCGCCCACGACGTGTCGGTGTAGACGCGCTTGCCGGCCGCGATCCAGTCGAAGAAGAGGCCACCGATGAGCCTCATGTGCCCGCTGATCCCGCCCCCGAGGTGGACGAGGTGGATCGCGACGTCGTCGCCGTAGGTCTCCACGAGCTGCCCGACCTGGTCGATGTCGGAGGCGGCCCCCGGGGAGGTGTGCACGTGCACCACCAGGTCGTGCTCGCGGGCGCAGCCGAAGATCGCGTCGAGCTGGGGGGTGCACTCGGGGTCAGCAGCGCTGCCGCCCAGCAGGAAGGAGATCTTGAGCGCACCGACACCCCGCTCGCCGGCCAGGGCCAGCGCGCGGTGCGTCAGCGCGGCGTCCTGTGCGCGAGGCGAGGTCCAGAGCCCCGCGACGACCCGCTCGTCGGACTGCGCCGCCTCCAGGACCAGCTCGTTGAGACCGAAGGACAGCGCCGGCTCGGGCACGCCGTAGTTGGGGATGACGAGCGCACGCTCCGTGCCCTCGGCGTCGAGGTCGGCGAGCAGCTCCGCGACGGTGCCGCGCGCGGTGGTGTCGGGGTTGATCGGCGGACCGCCGTAGAAGGGGTGCGCCGGGAGCACACCGAGGTGGCGGTGCGCGTCCCGCCGCCCCGTGATGGTCACGGGACCAACCAAGACGGCCGGTGTTTCCAGGTGGTTCCGACCGGAACAACACGGGGTTTCGAAGCCGTCTGCGCTCAGCGGGAGAGGTCGACCTCCATCCAGATCGCCTTACCCCGCGACAGCGTGCGGACGCCCCAGCGGGTGGCCAGCGCGCCGACCAGCTCCAGCCCCCGGCCACCTTCGTCGTCCGCCGAGGCGAGCCGGCGGCGTGGGTAGGTCCACCCCCGGTCGCGGACCTCGAGCACGACCTTGTGGGCCGTCCGGCGCAGCATGACCTCCACCGGCGGCCGACCGTAGAGCAGCGCGTTGGTGGCGACCTCCGAGAGCAGCAGCACCAGCCCGTCCGTGACGTCCGGCGGCACCTCCCAGCCGGTCAGCGTGGCGTGGGTGGCGGCGCGGGCCTCGGCGATCGAGCTCAGATCGGTCGCGAGCGCCAGCTGGGCGGTCCGGACGCCGGACTGGGTCGGCACCCGGACCAGCAGCAGGGCGATGTCGTCGTCGTGACCGCTCGCCCGCCCCATCCGGGTCAGCAGGGTGTCGGCGAGCCCTTCGAGGCCCTCCGCCCCATGGTCGGCCAGCAGGCCGGTGAGCCGGGCGAGGCCATCGTCGACCCCCTCATGGCGGCTCTCGACCAGGCCGTCGGTGCACAGCGCGAGCACCGCCCCGGTCGGCAGGGCCACCGTCGTCTCGGGGAAGACCCCACCGCCGACGCCCAACGGCGTGCCGGGATCGACGCCGACGAGCGCCGCGGTCCCATCAGGCGAGCGCAGCACGGGCGGCGGGTGCCCGGCGACGGCCAGCGTCAGCTCCTGCTGCCCGGGGTCGTAGACGCCGTAGCCGCAGGTCACGAGCTGCGCCTCATCGAGGTCGCCGACCAGCCCGTCGAGGAGCTCGAGGACCTCGCCCGGCGGGAGGTCCTGGCGGGCGTAGGCGCGCACGGCCGAGCGCAGCTGCCCCATCACCGCAGCGGCCCGCACGCCGCGGCCCATCACGTCACCGATCACCAGGCCGACGCGCCCGGCGCCCAGCTCGACGACGTCGTACCAGTCACCGCCGACCTCGGTGTCGGCGGTCCCTGGCACGTAGCGCGCGGCGACCTCCAGCTCCTCGAGCTCGACCTGCCGGGCTGGCAGGAGGCTGCGCTGCAGGGTCAGCGCGGTCTGCTGGGAGGTGCTGAAGAGCCGGAGGTGACGCACGGCAGCAGCACCGCGCGCGGCTAGCTCCACCGCCACCAGGACGTCGGCCCCGTCGTACGGAGCCCGCTCAGGGCCGGCCGCCATCGCCAGCACGCCGACGGTGGCGCCATCCACCTGCAGCGGCACCAGCAGCAGGCTGTGCGCCCCCGGCAGGACCACGGCGGCCGTGCCGCCGGGTCCGTCGAAGAGCGCCGTGCTCCCGGTGACCGTCTGCAAGCGGGGCTCCGCCGAGGCGAGCACGCGGTCGATCGGGCCACCCTCGACAGGCAGCACCATCGCACCGGCGGCCCCGTCGACGCCGGCGGTGGCGATGTGGCGCAGGCTCGGCTCCTCCTCGCCCCGCTCACCGGGCTCGACCAGCCACACCGCGCAGAGCTCAGCCAGGTCGGGGACCGCTGCGCCGGCCATCGCCGCGAGCGCGGCGTCCGGCTCGGTGGCCGTCGCCAGCGCCGCCGTCGCCCGGGCGAGCACCTCGATGCGGGCACTGGACTGCCGCGCCTCGAGGGCCTCGGCCACCACCCGGTCGTAGAGGCGCGCGCGGTCCAGGGCCTGCGCCAGCTGGCCGGCGATCCCGATGAGCAGGGTCTGCTCGTCCGCGGAGAAGTCGTGCTCGGTCGCGAAGCCGAGGGCCAGGACCCCGGCGAGCTCGCCCCTGGTGAGCAGCGGCAGACCGCACCATGCCTGGTCACCGGTGGCCAGCACGTCGTCGAGGCCGTCCTCGGTGAGCAGCTCCCGCAGCGCCGCCTCCGTGCTGACGAAGGTCGGCGTGCCGCGCGCCTGCACCAGGCTGCTGAAGCTGGCCGGGCGGGCGGTGGCTCCGCGCATGCGGTCGCTCAGCGCCTGGGGCCAGCCGTCCACGCGGGTGTAGTCCAGGTCGCGGCCGTCCTCCTGCACGAGGCAGACCGCGCCACCGCGGGCACCGACCGCGGCCCTGGCCTGCTCGAGGACAGTGTCGCAGACCTCGTCGACCGAGACAGCCGTCGACAGCGCCGCGGTGACCTGTTGCAGCCGGCTCGTGCGCGCAGCCGCCTCCGCAACCGCCTGCAGCAGAGACTGGCGCTGCCGGCGCCCCACCCGCTCGGCGGTGACGTCGGTGACCGTCCCGACCCACTCCACCGGCACGCCCTCGCGGACGACCGGGACGAGCCGGGCGACGAAGGCGCGGTCGCCGCTGGCCGAGGGCGCGGCGAGCTCGACATCGAAGGGCCGCGGCTGGTCGGGGAGCGCGAGCCCGCGCTGGCCGTGCTCGTCCGCGAGCAGCAGCGACCACCAGGCCGCACCGAGGAGCGCCGAGGCGGGCAGGCCGGTCTCCGCCCGCCACCGGGGGGTGTCGGCGACCAGCCGGCCGCTGCTGTCGAGGTGCAGCACGTCGAGCGTGCCCGCATCGGCGAGCGAGCGGTACCGTGCCTCCGCCCTGGCGAGCTCCTCGCGCGCCGCGTCGAGACCGGACAGCTGCTCGGCCACCAGGGCGATGCCGTGAGCCGGTCGTCCCACCGCCAGCACCAGCATCGGCACCGCCGGACGGCCGGGACCCCCCGCCTCGAGGCCGACGCCGCTGCTGCCCTCGGTGATGACCTGCCGGGCGGTCGCCTCGACGAGCGCACCCAGCGCGCCGAAGAGCTCACTCGGCCGCCGCCCGAGGTGCTCAGCCCGCGGGCGGTCGTGCAGCCGCTCCATCGGTGCGTTGACCCAGGTGAACCGCAGCTCGGCATCCAGCAGGGCGACACCGAAGGGCAACGCCTGCAGCAGGTCGTTCGCGAGCGGCTCCGCCAGCACCGTGCCGGCCGTCGAGGCGCGGGCCGACGGGGGCGCTCCCTCGGCTGTCGACACGACTCCTCTGTGTCCCCTCCTCCACCTGAGTACGCCTGCTCGTGCCAGCGGGGGCCCGCGGCCCTGCCACCAGGGCACGCTGGGCTGATGAGCGCCTCCCGCTTCCGCCCGCCGCGGTCCTCGCCCTACGCCCGCCTCGACACCCCGCTGGTGGGGCGCGTCGACGAGCACGTGATCAGCTCGGCCGTGCTGGCCGGCAACCCGCTGGGTGACCCCTCCGACCGACCGCTGTGGGTCAGCGTGCCGGCCGGGTGGGACGGCGTGATCGCGCTACCGGTGGTCTACGTGGTCCAGGGCTACACCGGCCAGCTGAGCATGTGGCGCAACCGCCAGCCCTTCCGCCGTACCCCGCTGGAGGCGGTCGACGACCTGCTCGCCGACCCGGCGATGCCCCCGGTGCTCGTCGTGCACGTCGACGCGTGGACCTCGCTGGGG